>ERZ779888.118-NODE-118-length-98995-cov-8.922317_pt1 | contig 98995 bp, 89 predicted proteins | sample MGYA00511245_ERZ779888 | MGnify/ENA primary metagenome ERZ779888 (study PRJEB29588, sample SAMEA2155255) | human gut metagenome | biome: human gut; feature: human-associated habitat; material: faeces | place: Denmark | collected 2008/2010 ...
CTGCCGCTACAGGCATAGGTCAGTGTGTACCTGCCGCTGCGGGCCTTATATATTTTACATTTATCGGTAAGACAATACATTTCACACGCTTCCACTTGCACATAAAAGAACTTTTGGCTGCCTGCTATAACGGTTCATCCGAAATGGTAACCCAGCTTTCCAATGCAGTTGTAACATTTCTCTTTAACATGGTAATGATGCGTCTTGCAGGTGAAAACGGTGTTGCCGCCATAACAATCCTTCTGTACGGCCAATACCTTTTTAATGCATTCTATCTTGGATTTACAATAGGAATCAGCCCTGTTGTAGGCTTTCAGTTTGGAGCAAAGAGAAAGAATGAACTTAAGAATATATACAGAGTATCTTTTATATTTGTGATGTGTTCATCGCTGCTGCTTACATTGGCTGCAATACGGCTGTCCACACCTATCGTATCCGTATTCACGCATGATGCCGGCACATTTGCACTGGCTTCATCAGGCTTCCGGATATTTGCCTTCAACTTTTTATTCAGTGGCTTTAACATTGCTTCATCCGGATTTTTTACCGCATTGTCCAATGGGCGTGTGTCTGCGGTCATATCATTTGCCCGCACACTCGTATTCACTGTGCTGTCACTGCTTATTCTGCCTCAGATTATAGGAATTAACGGTGCATGGACTGCCATACCGGCAGCAGAGTTCCTTACGCTCATACTGTCGGCCGGCATGCATTTGAAATATTTTATAAGAAATAACAAATATAATTACTTTGAATGATGAAATGCAGTCTTAATACAGGATTCTATCCGTTCAGCCTGCTTATATCCGCTGCTATCTCGCCGAGGATGCTGTTAATCTGAAGAGTTCCCTGATATGACTCTTCAGACCGTGTCCTGGTTGACTCTGAGTTAGCCGTAAGTTCTTCGCTGAAGGCTGAGAGACCTTCTATACTGTGCATAATCTTACCGTTGGCATCACGTACCTCTTCCGCCTTGTGCGTCTGCTCGTCAATTGAATCTGCAAGTGCGTCAAGGCTGCTGCCAAGCGTTCTGAACTTATCATTAACAACATTTATGCATTCCATCTGCTTTTCTATTACAGAATTCATATCAGCCACACTGCTGCCTGCGATTTCCGTTTCCTGCTCAAGTTCAAGAATAATCCTGCTTATGCGGGCAGATGCTTCACCCGTCTGCTCTGATAACTTCTTAATCTCACCGGCAACAACTGCAAAGCCTCTTCCTGCTTCACCTGCACGTGCTGCCTCAATTGATGCATTAAGTGAAAGAAGATTTGTCTGTTCCGCAATATCTGATATCATTGCAATTATTTCGCTAACCTGCTCAGCCTTCTCCTGTAAACTCTTCATGGATACCATTACCTTGGAACTTCTGTCGTTAAGCCTGTCTGAATTATCTGTCAGTTCATTCATACTGTCTATTCCGTCAACAATATTCTGCTTTGAGGTATTACATTCTCCGAGAACATTTTCCGACAATACTGACATATCATCAATAAGATGCTGGATGCTGCCTGTCATCTCCATCTGTCCCTGTATGCTCTTTGCCGTCTCCATCGTACCTGAAGCAATATCATTGACACTTGATTTGGTCATATCAGTACGTGTTCTTACATCCTCTGACAGCTCATTAATTCTATCTACATTGGCACTTACTTTACGGCTTATCTCCATGATACGCCCATAAGCCTCCCGCTGCTGCTCTTCGCGCACGCTTATATCGGCAATTGCCTGCGCATTGATTTTTATCAGAATCCTTGTTGCTGCAACCGCAAATGCCGTAAGCAGTATGAGCACTGCAAGCTGTATTTCAAACTCTGTAATATCGGTTGCCGTATTGGAAATACTGCCCAGATAATAAAAGACAAATATGACATTGGCTGCTATTGCTGCCGCACCGGCAGCAAGCACAAGCTTCCAGTCACGATACAGCGTCAATATTATTATCATAGGAATGATATATACAAAAGAAAGCTTCGTAACACTTGTAAGAAGTACAAACACATACAGCACGCCATATCCGGCCGTTATCATATACCTGAGTGCCGCCGATTCATTGTTCTTCTTATAAGTAAGCAGTGCAAGTGCCAGCGGAACAAGAAGTATTATGTCAAATATCATTATATATCCGACTGTCCTGTTGCCCTTAACAAGCTCCAGCATATATGCTGCAAACAGTATAAACACCAACACCGCATAGCATATCATTGATGTCTGGTTAACCTTGCGTTTCTCGTTGAATCTTTTCTTCTCCATCCGTTCTCTCTCCCTTTCTTTTTCCTTTGCTATAAATTACCTTTATACGATATTAGCATATTTTTTCCCACTAACTCAATTAAACACTTACTCTCGTTAAAATTTTATCATTTTTTTGGAAAAATAACACTTTTTTTATTGCTTTTATCCGTTGATTATGTATAATTGTGGATAGAGAGTCCGGACAGCCGGACCTTACACTATTAAAGAAAGAGGTTAATGCAGGATGTCAAAAATTGATTTAAGCAAGTATGGTATTACTGGAACAACAGAGATCGTGTACAATCCTTCTTACGAGACATTATTCGAAGAAGAGACTAAGTCAGGTCTTGAAGGATTCGAGAAGGGACAGGTCAGCGAGCTTGGTGCTGTTAACGTAATGACAGGTATCTATACAGGTCGTTCACCTAAGGATAAGTTCATCGTTGTTGATGACAATTCAAAGGACACAGTTTGGTGGACATCTGACGAATACAAGAATGATAATCACCCGGCTACACAGGAAGCCTGGGCAGCAGTTAAGGATATCGCCATTACGGAGCTTTCTAATAAGAGACTTTTCGTTGTAGATGCATTCTGTGGTGCTAACAGGGATACACGTATGGCTATCCGTTTCATCGTAGAAGTTGCTTGGCAGGCACATTTCGTAAGAAATATGTTCATTAAGCCTACAGCAGAAGAGCTTGAGAACTTCGAGCCTGATTTTGTTGTTTACAATGCTTCTAAGGCTAAGGTTGAGAACTACAAGGAGTTAGGTCTTAACTCAGAGACAGCAGTTATGTTCAACATAACAAGCAAGGAGCAGGTTATCGTTAATACATGGTACGGTGGAGAGATGAAGAAGGGTATGTTCTCTATGATGAACTACTTCCTTCCACTTAAGGGAATGGCTTCAATGCACTGCTCAGCCAACACAGATATGAACGGCGAGAATACAGCTATTTTCTTCGGTCTTTCAGGTACAGGTAAGACAACACTTTCAACAGATCCTAAGCGTCTCCTTATCGGTGATGACGAGCACGGCTGGGATGACAACGGTGTATTCAACTTTGAGGGCGGATGCTACGCTAAGGTTATCAACCTTGACAAGGATTCAGAGCCTGATATCTACAACGCTATCAAGCGCAACGCTCTTCTTGAGAACGTAACACTTGATGCTGACGGCAAGATTGATTTTGCTGATAAGAGCGTTACAGAGAATACTCGTGTATCTTACCCAATCGATCATATTAAGAACATTGTTCGCCCAATTTCTTCTGCTCCGGCAGCAAAGAACGTAATCTTCCTGTCAGCAGATGCATTCGGCGTACTTCCTCCTGTATCTGTTCTTACACCGGAGCAGACACAGTACTACTTCCTGTCAGGATTCACAGCTAAGCTTGCCGGTACAGAGCGTGGAATTACAGAGCCTACACCAACATTCTCAGCTTGCTTCGGTCAGGCATTCCTTGAGCTTCACCCAACAAAGTATGCTGAGGAGCTTGTTAAGAAGATGCAGAAGAGCGGCGCTAAGGCTTATCTTGTTAACACAGGATGGAACGGAACAGGCAAGCGTATCTCTATTAAGGATACACGTGGTATCATTGATGCTATCCTCAACGGTGATATTCTTAATGCTCCAACAAAGAAGATTCCTTTCTTTGACTTTGAGGTTCCAACAGAGCTTCCTGGTGTAGACACAGGTATCCTTGATCCTCGTGACACATACGCTGACGCTTCCGAGTGGGAAAAGAAGGCTAAGGATCTTGCTTCAAGATTCATTAAGAACTTCGCTAAGTATGAAGGTAATGAAGCTGGTAAGGCACTTGTTGCTGCAGGTCCACAGCTCTAATTATCTGATGCTTATCTGATGATATGCATATAACTTACATATAAAAGAACTCCGAGCAGCCGGTCATGTACCGGATGCTCGGAGTTCTTATTTGTATTATTTGTATTATTCATTGCATCTGACGCCCAACCGGAACTCTTCCGCCCTAAGCCACGACACACGCCTCAGACACTTCTCCTGCCTTAAGTGCTCCATTCTCAATTGAAACTGTCATCTGCGTCTCATATTTCTCACCCGCTGATGCCTGTGCTATCGAAGCTTCACTGCCGTCACTATCTGTCTGAGTCTGATTATTCTCATCCTCCTCATCATACTGCGATTTGTACTTCTTGTGTTTCTTAGCAAGAACTGCCTGCAGCTTCGCCATCATATACAGCTTCGGGTTGAACTCCATAAGCTTTCTCTCATCCTTGGCAGGCACTTTGCCGCCTTTGGCTATGCGCATGGCTGTCTCATAAGCCTTTGCCTCTTCCTCGAATGCCTTACTCATCGTATCCGACTGCTGTTGTGCGACTTCCATGTTATGCTGCATAATCTGCTGCATAAATGCATTCACGCGGTTCTTCCCGGCTGACTTATCCGTATCCGTAAGTGACTTCTTCACCTTATCCGACAGGTCAAGCCTGACGCCGTTAATCGTTATGTATCCTCTCTGCACAGTTCTGCTTACTGATGCCGAATCTGTAAAATGAATTATGAACGTGCCGTCCTTACCTCTGCTTATTCCAAGATAATCCCTGCCTGACATTGCAACATCTTTGCTGCCCGACTTCTGTCTTGCATATGCATCATGCGTTATGCTGACTGTGTCCGAACCGGCTGTATATGAAGTATCACCTGCTGACACCTCTGATGCCACACCTGAAGCTTTGCCATATACCGTATCAGCCTTCCTTACCGTTTTTGCAGTGCATCTGCCGGCATTACCGGCATTATATTCTTCAGCCCCGTTATAAGTCATATAATTATTGTAAGTATTGTATGCCGCCACACTCATAATATTCTCCATTCCGCAAGTAAGCCCTAATAGTTAAAGTCAATCCTGATTCCCTTAAGATCCTCATTAATAAGCTTCTCATCATTAAGCATCTTCTGAATATGCTTCTGCACCTCTTCAACATTATTAACGTCCTTCCCAGACAGTCCGTTATTAATGTCAAGCATATCCGTCTTTGCATCATTCCTGATAATCTCACGCTGCTCCCTGGCATCCTGCTTTGAATCGTCTATGCGTTCCTGCTGCTCATCACGCTTTTTGGCAGCCTCTTCTGCCTTCTTCTGCTCTTCCTCCATCTTCTTGTCGATGTTCTCTTTGGCGTCATCTATAACCATTCCGAGCACATCCTTCTCTGCCGCATCAAGAATCTGGTCCGCAGAATCATCTGCCTTGAGCATATCCTGTGATTTGAGCCGGTCTATCTTGGAATCATGCACGCTTTCACTTATAGCCATAAGCTTGTACTCAGCCATAGATATCTGGTTGCGTACCTCTCCCCTGTAGCCGTTCAGCATAAGTGCCTTGTCCTGATATTCTGTTCTTGGAGTATTCTGAAGCTCCTTAAGTCTTTCAACCTCTTCCTTGGAGAAATCAGCATAATCAGAACCATTGCTGTAATTCTGGTACTTTTTGAGGAGTTCAAGATCCTTCTGCTCCTGTGAATCCGGATCTATATTATATTCCTCCTGAAGCTGCTTCTCTCTCTCATCAGCTTCCTTAAGAGACTGCTTGTACTCACTGAGCCTGTTTAACTGATTCTGCTTATCCTTATTAAGTGCATCTATACCGTCTGCTGCCTTCTTATCGGCATCCCAGGCATCATTGATGAGCTTCATTGCCTGCTTTCTTGCCTGATCTCTCTTCTGTTGTATACGGCTCTCAAGCTGTGAGCCTCTGCATGTTATATTACCTGCAGACAGTGTAAGATTCTTTCCGTTCGCTCCTGTAGCCTTCCCTGCCGTTCCCGCAGCCTTATCCATGCGTGTTATACTACTTCTGTGCTTCTGACGCCTGCTCTTAGACTCCTCCTTAACAGCCTGCGTCATGTTCTGCTGTTGATTCTGTGCCGCGCCTGTATTACCTGAATTAATCGCTATCCCCATATCCTACCCCTTAAAGTCTATGTGCTGACCGACCTTCTGTTCACTATCGGTAAGCACATTGTCACTCATCGACATCTGTGTGTAATCACCAATCTTCTTGATGAGATCCTCTATTGATGATGCAGTTATTGTTATTGTGTCACTGTCCCCGTCATCATCATCCTCCAGCTTATCCTTCCGCTTCTTCTCAGCCTTCTTAGCCTCGGCCTTCCTGTCTGCTGCTTTCTTAGCTTCCTTCTTTTCAGCCGCCTTCTTCTCTATACGCTCCTTCTGTGCTGCTGATGACTTCTCAAGAACAGCAAAGTACGATGCAGTTCCGTTATCGTTAACCTGCATGCCGAAGCCCTTAACATTAGCTCCTGACGCTGAGAGTGAGCTCTTAAGCTGTGATATTCCGCTTGCTGAGCTGGCTATTATCTGCTCATACTTCGCGCGGTAATTCTCATCCTCTGCCATTCTCTCAATCTTATCCTCGTCTATAAGGACAACCATTCTGCTGGCATTGGCATAGCCTGACGCCTGTGACTTTGCCTGTTCCTTCTGGTCCTCACTTACAAGAATAAAATCCATATTGGAATACTTCTTCTGCAGCTGCTCATAATACTTAGCTGCCTTATCACTTAATCTTGGAGTTCCGATTGTTCTTCCGGTTACATTAGCAGCCGCTCTCTTAGATGATGACGTCTCCTGTGCTGTATTCTCTGACTGCACTGCTGACGCATATGATGCTGCATTCGCAGCATTAGAAAATTCCGATACCATACCCATGTATATTCCTCCTTGTAATACGGGACTGCTGCCCCGTTAATCTGAGTATCCGGCCAAACTCCTTTTCAGCCATTAATCTACATATATGATATCGGAATAATAGAAAGATTTATTAACCTACATGAACTTTTTCTTCTTGAAAAATATAATGCATGCCACAACTACAATTATACTTAAAGCAATAACGCACTGATATCCGTAATCCCAGTATAATTCCGGCATATTCTTAAAATTCATTCCATACCAGCCTGCAATAAGTGTCAGCGGCAGGAATATTGTGGTAACCACCGTAAATATCTTCATAATCCTGTTAAGATTATAATCAAGTGCCGCATTAAGCGCCTCCCTCAAATGCACAAGATTCTCATTGAGCACCTGTGTATTGTCGCTCAGACGGCCCGCTTTTGCAGTGAATATTCCTATATATCTCAATTCAGAATCCTCAAAAACATTATTAGCATCCTGCTGTATAGCCTCTCCGATGTCAATGAGCTGTTCATAATAGTGCTTCTGAATCGTAAGTTCGTTACGCATTCTGAATATCTCTCTGTTAATCTCAGGATCTACGGAACCATTTACAAGACGTGCCTCAAGCAATGTTGTACGCTCCTCAATCTTCTCAAGCGCTTCTGCACTGCCATCAAGAAGGAGCTCCATAATCGAGCATATAATCTTCTCAAGTGTAACATTTTTCTCATACTTCTTAACCGCTTTTGAAAAAAGCTGCCCAACGCTGTCATCTTCATCCTCAATACGCACGAGTATGAACATTCCCCGCTTTATATAAAATCCGATTCTGTCACGTCTGCCCTTGATATTCTTCATATCAAGCATGCTTACTATGCCAAAGCTCACCTCATCATATGTGTCCATGCTTGTTCTGTGTCTCAATGAACTGCTCGCACACTCAATGACTGTCTCATACGGAAGCCCAAGTTCATCATAATTATCTTTAAGCTCATCAAGCGTAATATACCCAAAGCTTGGTATATCTTCGTTCATACGTGATATTACTGCTTCTCTTACTTCACCATTATCTATAACATAATACATATTCAGCTCCACTGTTATGCGTAATACTAATTAATATCTCACCTGCTGACTGCGTTAGGATATATACGCTGCATTGCAGCATCATCATACATCCGGTCCATTGTAATCTGCCATGAGGATGACGCCTCTGTTCCATTAGAACGCTGGTCATACCTTATAAGTGCCATCATCGAAACAACTATATTACATGCCATGAACACCACAAGTGCCCATGTTATAATCTTCCCGATTTTATCAGGAATACTCTCTATAAGATGCGAAAGCGGCGGATAAAGCCATTTTATCCATACAACAGCAGCTATTCCCCAGAAGAAGCAGTACAGCAGATTAACACGTCCTCCTATATTAAATGGAATATGGCTGTAATCCCAGAATACTTTGCCAAATACAATCTCCGTAAACACGCTGCATGAATATTCATATACACCACCAAGTATTGTTCCAATCATGAAAATGTACGAATCCGGTTTGTCTTTATCTTTATGAAGAATTGCAGTTGCAAGAGCTATGGCTATTCCCCAGACAAGGCTGAACGGTCCCCAGACAACACTGCTGCGGCTCATCCACACGCCTGCCGTGTAACGGCAGAATAATGTCTCGACAATATCTCCAAGGAACGCTCCTGTCACAAACAGAAGAAACAGCTTATAAAAATTACAGCCGCTTGCAAAGCCTTCTTCCGCCCCTGTCTTAATTCTTTCTTCATTAAGCTTCGGATACGCTCCCGTAACTCTTCGTTCAACGCGGTCAACAATAAAATGCCCGAGTCTGTATGTAACATTGATTATTCCACTGTGTATCACATTGCCTGCATCATTGTCTTCGACATTCTTATGCTCTCCATACAATGACGCTGATACGGATGTAACCATATCAACAACAAGTATACATACAAGCACAATCATAACAACCTTAACAATGAAATGCGGGAACAGCCCAAGCAAATCCAGAAGAAGACCGTTAAGCCATTTGACGGATACTGTGCCAAGTACTCCCCATAATACCGAAAATCTCAGACATACATATCCGTCAATATTGAATCTGTATCCTGAATAGTCCCACCATCTGTGCTTCCTGAGCTTTTCAAGTGTTTTGCCAAGGAACCACTGTATAATGGTTGCGAGGCCTGCACATCCTATAAAAAGATAAAGTGTATAATCCTTAAGCTCCCAGAATACAATTCCCATAAGTGCTGCAGATATACCATATATCAGACATACAGGTCCATTGAGGAATCCCCTGTTAACAAATCTGTGATATACAAGATCAGCAGCTACAGTCTCCGCTACCCATCCGATGAATGAGTATGCCAGAATAATAAATATAAGCTGGTAAAATGTAAATGCCATCCGCCTCTCCTATCTTTCTACATGAACTTTACAACGTCTTCTATCTTCTTGCGCGGAACTACATAATCCCTGTTATCGTCAAGATAATATGAGAGCTTCTCATCATTACCGACCTCCACAATTGTGCTCTTATGTGTAGGATATCCAAAAGCAACAACACAGTTGACAGTGTACTCTTCACCTATTGACAACAGTTCTTTCAGCGCATCCTTCTTAACATTGGCAATTATGCAGCTTCCTATTCCGTGATTCCATGCTGCAAGCGTCATATTGCTGATTGCAAGTCCTGCATCTGTTCCGGTTATTGCATTCTTAAGCTTATTATCCTCAAGCACAACAACAAACATAACCGGATGCTCCCCGTCCTTTGGCTGTCCCTGTTCAGGTGGAAGAGAGGCAGCCCATCTTGTTATTCCAAATATCTCGTCAACAAGCTTCTCGTCTCTTACAACGATATACCTTAACGGCTGTCTGTTATTACCGCATGATGCATACTGCTGTGCACGCACAATATCATTCACCGCATCATCCGGAATCTTCTTTGTCTGGTCAAATCTTCTGTATGTTCTTCTTGTCTTAAGTAACTCCATGAGTCCATTCTGCTTCATGACAATCTCTCCCATCTGCTTTTATTCTGTGTTTCCTGATTCATGCTTTGTAATCTGTTAAGCATTCTCCTCATCCTTATCAAGAATACTCTCGATAAATGCTTCTACCTCATCTTTCTTCATTCCTAATGATACAGCTAATTCACCATATAAGCAATTCTTAGCCATCTTCATATAGCGTTCATCCATATTAATCGTCTTCTTGCCGGCTGCCGCTCTCTCCTCATTACGTCTGTACAAAGTCCTTATAATACGCACCCATCCCTCGGCCTGTGCAGGCTCCATACACGCCTTGTACTGTGATTCCCTTTCTCTGTCGCCTGCCAGCTCAATCTCGCTTATCGTCGGTATCTTTTTTATAAAATCCATAGCCTCATCTTTTGTCATAATATTTCTTATCGGTGTACTATGCCCTTCAACCGGAATATACACAGTGCTGCTCTTTTCATATACAGGCTGCATTATATAATAAAGCACCTCACTGTCAATGCTGTCCAGCTTTGATATCTTCTCTATGCGGCATACACCATTATTGCCACATACAACCATATCTCCTTTTTCAAACATATGTCTCTCCATTTCTCTTATGCCTTTAGTACTGATATGACACAAAAACCCATCCGCAGCATACATACGGATGGGCCTTCAAGCCTTCTTATATTATAGCACATATTGAGCTAAAAGTCAGCCGTGCGTTGCCTTTTGGCTGATTTTTGGTTAAAACGCGCATATACGAAAGATTATATTTGTGAAAATTAAAGAAGTATATACTTAAGTATGAAAAGCACCGTAAGCACGTACATAACTATGCTTATCTTCTTCTCCTTAGCCTTACCTGTGACAAGGTTAACAAGTGTCCATGAGATAACGCCTACTGAGATACCCTCTGAAATGCTGTATGCAAGTGGCATTGCAACAATGCAAAGGAATGCAGGGATAGCATCTGACATATCTTCAAAGTTAATCTTGGCAACAGCTCCCATCATATAGAAACCGACAATTATAAGTGCCGGTGCAATCGCAAATGATGGAATTGTAAGGAACAGTGGTGAGAATACGATTGAGAGCAGGAATAATACTGCGGTTACAATCGATGTAAGTCCTGTACGTCCTCCTGCTGTAACACCTGAAGCACTCTCAACGAAAGTTGTTGTTGTTGATGTACCAAATACAGCACCTACGCATGTAGCAATTGCATCTGAAAGCAGAGCCGGCTTAATGCGCGGAAGCTTACCGTTCTCATCAAGCATATCTGCCTTAGATGAAACACCTATAAGTGTTCCGATTGTATCAAACATATCTACAAATAAGAATGCAAACATTACAACAATAAAATCAACCAGCTTGATTGAATGGAAATCTGCTCTGAATACCGCACCAAATGTCTCCTTAAAAGGAGTAAAATCAAAACTTACGATTGAAGACGGAATTGTTGAGTACATTCCTGCCGCAGGATCAGGTACATATATTCCACATGCTTCACAGATCATACCAAGAACCCATGTAGCGATAATTCCGATAAGGATACCACCCTTAACATTCTTAATAAGAAGTATTGCTGTTATAAAAACGCCGACAAGTGCAAGTATGGCACCAACACCAACTGAATGGAATGTCTCACCCTTGAATGTCTGGTATGTTACAAGTGTAGAATCACTGTTAACAATAAGCTTTGCATCCTGAAGTCCGATGAAAGCTACAAAAAGACCGATGCCTACGCTTACTGCCGACTTAAGTGTCATAGGAATGGCATTGAAAATAGCCTCTCTTACACTAGTTACTGAAAGTATTATGAATATGATACCTTCTACAAATACTGCTGCAAGTGCTATAGTCCAATGATATCCCATTGTTCCGCAGACTGTATATGCAAAATATGCATTAAGTCCAAGTCCCGGTGCAAGTGCAAACGGATAATTGGCCAGCAGTGCCATAAGTACCGTACCTACAAATGCTGCAAGTGCTGTTGCAATAAGCAGTGCCTGCTTGTCCATTCCTGCCACAGACAGGATGTTAGGATTAACGGCAAGGATGTAAGCCATTGTCATGAATGTTGTAAGACCTGCGATGACTTCTGTCTTTACATCCGTACCATTCTCCTTAAGTTTGAAAAACTTTTCAAACATGATAAAATCCTCCTCTTATGATTATTAAGATTTGTTAATTCTATCACATTTTGTCTTATTCTGCTATAGCTTTTTTCTTCTTTCTTCTCTTCCTGCAGCGCATTATCAGTATTATCACAGAAATGAGAATTATTCCTGCAATTATTGCAGTCGGAAGTACTGATGCTGTCTTAACTGCCGCAAATGTAACCTCGCTGCCACTTACGGTAAATGTCATATATCTGCCGTCTGTGTCAGTACCGGTCTTATTCCACGTGCCGTTCTGCAGAATCATTATATCTGCATTCTTAACTTTCTCAGGCAGAATATAATGCACAAGATGTTCCTGCTGTCCGTCATCAGGTATATTAACCGTGAAGCATTCAGATGCATTCCTGCCGTTAATATCAGGATTATTCTCCTTAGTTACAGTTATTGCATCTTCTGTAGTGAACCTGCCTTCCACAAGAAGCATTGCCCTGTCATCTGTTCTCATCTGTCCGCTCTCAAGCGCAGTTACGTACTTGTCATATACGGCATTGATTGTGCCATCAAATGTCAGGTCTGAATAATCATAATCTTCCCAATGTGCCTGATATCCATCCCTTACAGGTATTACAGGAAGTGCATCTTCAGGCATTGAATCACCGTATTCAAAATCATACACAAGCACGGTATCTCCGTTAGCTATAAAGGTAAGCTTAAAATCTTTGAATTCTTCAGGGATATCCTCTGACCGGATAAGTTCATCATAGCTTACAGGCTCTGCCTTGCCGGAATAACTTACTCCATCTATACCTGCAAGATCATCGCTTACAAAGTAATTACTCTCTGCTGTTCCTGTAACCTCACCGGCGATTGTACCTGCATATTCATCAGAATCAGTAACCTTAATCAGTGTATTACAGTTCTTTACATTCTTAATGCTTCCGGCAACACCGCCAATGTAATCGGTTCCCGAAAGAACACATTTTGCATAACTGTCACGAATAAGTGTCTTACAGCTGCCTGCTATTCCTCCGACATAATTACCGCCTGTACTCTTAATCTCTCCATATCCGTAACATTCAATAATACATCCGAGATCAACCTCACCGGCGATTCCGCCTGTGCCGTCCTTCTTGCCCGTAACCCTGCCTCTGTTAGTACATGACCTTATAACCGCTTTGGTACTGTAGTCAAAATCCGTTGAAAGTTTACCCTCGATATCAATATCATCTTCTGGGTCAAGATCGTGCTCAACAGCCATAGCACCTGCGATTCCGCCTACATTGACATCTCCTTCTATATCCGCATAGTTGGTGCAGCCTTCAACCTTGCCGTCAGCCTCTCCTGCTTCGTCATCGGCAGATATATCATAGTCAAATCTGTCATCTGAATCACTGTCTGCTTTTTCATTCGACTTTTCCCTTGCATCTATTATGATGTCCGTAATATCAAAAAGTGTATCAGATATATGCTGAAAATCATCTGCAAGAGTATTATTATTGGCTCTTATCGTATTATTAAGTCCGTCCATCTCATCAATCATTGAATCTACCGATGACATAAGGTTCTCTCTTGCCTGTATCTGCTCACTTCCTATTGCTTCAAGCTTAAAGTTAAGATTACCGGAAAGATATCTTGTAACATCTCCGAGTCCTGATGACGCATCCGACAGATCACTGCCTGCATCCTTTAACTCGTTCATTCCATTGTTAATCTTATCAAGGGTTTCTTTAATATTATCAGCTATGTTCTTAAGGTAAGGTTCTGCCTCCCCGGCCTTATTGAGCGCGTCATTAACGCCGTTTACCGAATCCTTAAGTGCTGTATTGGCATCCTTAATGTATCCTGAAGCCTTGTCAAAGTCTCTGTCATTAAGAGCTTCTATGGCTTTATCTATAGCATCTGAAGCTTTGTCAATATTGTCCTGATTGATACTTATATAACCAAGTGCATCAGAAAGTATTTCAATTACTTTCTGTGTATCATCAGAGCTGTTGCCCGCCTTATCGGCTGCATCCTGTAGAATATCTGCAGAATCCTTAAGATTGTCTGATGCTTCTTTGATATCATCCGTAACAGGCACCAGAAGGTCTATAGCCTTGGTTACTACCGCACTGAGATTATTAACCTGATCTGTATCTGCGTTAATCATGCTCTCAGTCTTATCAATCAGGCTGTCAGCTGAACTGCTTGCCGTATCTGCATAATCCGACATACGTGAAAGGCTGTCCGACACACTGTCCGAATATCCTCTTGCGTCATTGATAGTCTTATCAATTCCATTCTGAAGGACATCCAGTTTGTCACGAAGCTGTGATATTGTTGACTCTGTAAATGTCAGATTAACGTATGGTTCCATCTGCCCTGCAATTCCCGCTACCTCTTTACGTCCGTATATATGTCCGTAATTGGCACAGCCGTATATGTATCCTGACTGACGGCCGGCAATTCCACCGACATTATAACCTTTATGCTGATATCCTACATCTCCGTAATTCTTATTATCATAAAGCTTTCCTGATGAATAACCTGCTATTCCTCCGATATCCGTTATATCAACAGCATCCTCCGTCGTTGTAAGCGTATCAAGCGAAATATCCTGAATCTTTATATTATCCATCTGCTCTATCTTAGTATTGATATTGGCAGAATTAGAACTGCTGTCGATTATTCCTACATTAATTCCCGCAATACCGCCCGCATAGTGCTCTGCATACACAACACCTTCTGCAATTGAGGCATATATTGTTCCTTCACTCTCGTTAGAACCTGCTATTCCTCCGACATTACTTTTACCATTGCAGACACCTGCGAACTTACAGTTGGTTATAAGCCCCTTGTTGCTTCCTACGATTCCTCCGACATATGATGAGGTTCCTCCCGGAAGTACATTACCTTTGACAGTGAGGTTACGGACTATCGCTCCCTCCTGTACATATCTGAAAAGTCCCTGGTATGAGCCATCCTTTGTTATTGATATGCCGTTAATCGTATTGCCTTTTCCTTCAAATATACCACCGAATGTAGGAATTGCGGTAAATTCCTCTCCATTCAGTTCGATACTCTTATCGAGAATAACTTTCTTATCCTGTGACCATGAATCAAGACGGCAGTTTTTTGCAAGCTCCTTTAAATCATCAACAGTAGATATATGTATCTCTGTCAGGCCATCATCATCATCTGCTTTTGCGCTTACCATGCCGGAAGCTGCCATCATTACAGCTGCAAGAACCAGCGCAAGTGACGCCGCAGCAGATTTTTTGAATAAATTCATTAATCTGTTATGCTTCTTCATTGCCGTCACCCCCATCCTCCGGTTCTTCCTTTTTAATAACATCTATATTGTTGACATCAATCTGACCCTTGACTTCACCCTTGATAACACCATGAATCTCAGCGTCAATTATACCTGACACATAACCTCTCATACGTCCGTTAATAACCATTGTTCCGCCTGTATTCTGTATGAGATTATCGGTATTGATTGAGAATCTTGTCTTTTCAATAATAACATCACCAAGATAAAGAATCTGTGGCAGTACACCCATAACAAGGATAATGGAAATTATTGTTCCTCGTCCAAGACATGTACCGATTGCTGATATAACTCCGTTTGTTGAAAGGAATGAAATCAGTATGCCTGCTGCCGCAAGGATTGAACCCGATGTTATGATTGTAGGGAACGCCTGATTAAGCGTCTCAATAATTGCTTCCTTAATCGGAAGCTGCTTCTTAAGGTCATCATACCTGCTTGATATAACTATTGCATAGTCGATATTGGCACCCATCTGAATTGAGTTGACAACCAGATAGCCAAGGAAATACAACGGTGAATCCATCAGATAAGGGAATGAGAAATTAATCCATATACTTCCCTGTATAACAAGTATAAGAAGCACCGGGAGTCCTGCTGATTTGAATGTAAACAGCAGAATTATTATAACGAACAATGCCGACAATATACTTATTACAAGATTATCTCTTGAAAATGATGATGAAAGGTCATAATCACTTGTTGAGTTACCAACAACATAATAATTATCAGTATAATACTTTGCCATCATCTCATGCACTCTGTCGAGGAAGGCAAATGTCTCATCACCCTCTTCCGGAAGATTCAGATATACAACCAGTCGGCTGTAATCATCCGTCTTCAACTGAAGAAGTGCCTTATCAAGCTGCCCTGACAGGTCATCCATCTGGTCTTTCAGGTCACCCTCAAGAGTGACATATCCTTTGTCTATCTCATCAAGCAGGAACTCAAACATATCAATGAGCGGTACACTGTACTTACTGCTTGAATTGATTACTTCACCATAATTCTCCTGATTAATTGCATATGCACTGTACAGAAGCTGTGCCACCTCATAATCAAGTCCTACAAGCTCTGAGAACTCTCTCGGTGTCAGACTGTCCGTAAGCATATATCCGTCCATAGCCTCTGTATTGGCAAGTCCCTGTGTCGACTTAACTTCATCGCACGCATCAAGGTCAGCAAGAAGATTCTTCTCTGCCTCATAATTACCTGCAGGTACAACAAGCGCAATCATATTCCTGCTTCCGAAGGTTGAATCAATCTTCTCCTGTGCGATTGTTGACTCACTCTTTCTCGGAGTAGAAGTACTTCCCGTACTGAAGCAGTAAGGACACATATTGGCAAATACACACGCAACAATGATTACGGCCGCAAATATAGGCGGTATTATATACTTTGTCTTAATTGCAAACTTACCTACCGCAGATATTGAAGGAATAAGATTCTTGTGTACCGTCTTATCCATCCATTTGCTGAATACCATAATAAGACCAGGCATCAGTGTAAATACTGAAATAAGTGAAAGTATAATAGCCTTGATAAGGACTACCGCAAGGTCTTCACCAATCTTAAACTGCATGAATGCCAGTGCCAGAAGACCTGACACTGTGGTAAGACTGCTCGATGAAATCTCAGGTATAGCCTTACTGAGTGCAGTTATGGTCGCCTCTCTTGCAGGAAGATTCTCTCTTTCCTCAGTATATCTGTGGCACAGAATAATCGCATAATCAATTGCAAGTGCAAGCTGAAGCACGATTGTAACCGAATTAGATATAAATGAGATTGTTCCAAGCAAAAAGTTGGTTCCCATGTTAAGGAGTGCTGCTGCAATAAATGTTATAAGCAGTACAGGAACCTCCGCATATGACTTGGATGTCAGAAGCAGTACAACAACTATGATTACTGCTGCAATTGCCGTAACGACCTGCATCTCGCTTTCAAGATTAGCAGAATCATCGTTGGCAACCGAAGTTGAATAATACACATCATATCCCGTGAGTTTGTCCTTTATCTCATTCATTGCATCGATACTTATCTGATCCTCTTCCTCACCGTCGAAAGTGACATCAAGCAATGCAGACGTGCCTTTGTAATGATCTTCTGTATTATCAAATGTAACACTCGTAACACCATTGATATCCTCTATCATATCAGCAGCTTCCTGCGCTCTGTCATATGATATGTTGGCTAACAGTACCTGTGCTGTTCCGTATGTTACAAACTGGTCATTCATTACCGTAAGTCCCTGTCTCGTCTCAGTCGAATCAGGCAGATACTTCGTTACGTCATTCTCTACTTTGACCCAGTTTCTTGAGAATATGCAGAAAACAAGCGCTATTATGTATATAAGAAAAAACAGATTCCGCTTATCTACAATAAATTCCGCCAGTTTATACATAAAATTTTTATCCTGACTATTTTCTTTCATCTCTTCCTCCATTTCTTTTGATTTGGGCATTTTTATTATTCTGCCTAATTTACATTATTTTACCATATTTGTATATGTCCATGCATTAACTTTTGAGAAATAAAGACAGACCCTTTGTTTAGAATCTGTCCGAAAAATTTTATTTAATTTTTATAAGTTCTGATAAGAAGCGGAACTTCTGCAATAAGCATTCCTATCCAGCCTGCGAGATATGAGAATGGGAGTGCCTCTATTCCCAGACCTAATATAAGTACAAGCGGCGCTGCCGCAAGTACCCTGACCCCCATGTTAACAAAACTGCTTATAAGAGTAATCTTAAGGTCTCCTATTCCCCGGAAGAATCCCTGGATGCCATTAGTGAGTGCAGGAAGAAGATACATTATTGATATAAGATGCAGATATGTAACGCCATGCCCTATAACCTCTTCATCTTTAACAAACATCATCATAAGCTGTCTTGCAAATGTAAAACATACTATAAATATTGCAATTCCGTATATAATCTCAAGGATAATTCCACACCTGAAGCCTTCACGCATCCTGTCATTCTTACCGGCGCCCTTATTCTGCGCCATAAGTGCCGTCATGGCATGCGCTATGTTCTGTTCGGGTGTATATGCAAAATCATCAATCCTGTTTACTACCGCAAATGCCGCTGCAACCGATACTCCCATAGTATTGACTATTGCCTGTATTCCAAGCTTGCCAAGCTGCACTGTTGCCTGCTGCATTGCCGAAGCCCATCCATAGGCTATAGTCTGCTTAAGAAGACTTGCATCAAATACAAGCCATTTTTTGCCAAGACGCAGTACCGGTACCTTCTTCTGTATATAGATTATACAGAACAGACAGCACAACGCCTCACTGAGCACGGTAGATACGGCACAGCCGTTACTTCCCGCCTTAAGCACAACAACAAAGAACAGATCTCCGAATATATTAAGCACCGCGCTTATAATAAGAAAATAAAGCGGAGAGTTACTGTCTCCAAGCGCTCTTAACGTACTTGAGAAAAAATTATAAAGGAATGTAAACACAAGACCCACGAATATTATTCTTAAATATTCTTTGGTCATATCCATTATCGATGCATCCACCTGCATCAGGTTAAGAATCGGTACCGCAAACACCACGCACAGTAACGTAAGCAGCGCCGAGAATATGACACCCGATATCATGGTTGTACTTATCTGTCTGTGAAGAGTATCATAATCCCTGGCACCATACTGCATTCCCATAAGTATACCCGCGCCCATGCACAGACCGTTAAGAAACAGTATCATCAATGTGCTTATGGGATTGCATATGCCTACTGCCGCCAGTGCCTCTTTTCCAACAAAATGTCCTACTATTATACTGTCAACCGCATTATATGTAAGCTGGAACAGATTACCGAGTACAAGCGGAATTGTGAACTTAACCAGTATCGGCATTATCTTTCCCGTTGTCAGATCCTTTGTCATAACAAAATCTCCCTGATATATACATTTTTTCAAACATATATATTAGGGAGATTTAACTTAAAAGTCAAGTACACTCTATCAAACTTCTATTATACTATACAAATATTCTCTTTACAAAGTTATAAAGGCCATTCTGCCATACGGTTCCTTCATGGTCACCTTCCATCTCATAGAATATATGCTTAATTTCTCTCTGTGTCAGCGCATCATCATAGAACCGGCATGAGTCACCGCATATACCGTCCGTCTCGCCGACATTTATAAGAATCATTGGGAAATTGCCGTACTCAAGCACAAAATCATCCATGAGTGTAGCAAGTATTCTTCCTTCCGAGCCATTAGGTATTACGCCTGATGCTGCTGAAAAAGCACCGATATATCCAAACCGATCCTGATGCTTAAAACCTATTGCAAGCGCACATCTGCCTCCGAGAGAGTATCCCGCGATTGCAGTATTATCGCGGCCTGTCTTAGTTGAATAGTTGTTATTTATATATGGCATGAGGTCATTCATCACCTCGCTCTCAGTAAGGTCATATGCAGCACTCATCTCTCTTATAGGGACGCTGTCCTGGTCCTGTGTTGATACAAAGCAGTCAACACATACTATTATCATATCCGGAACACCATTCTCATAATGTACATTTTCAACAATATACTTAACGCCCATATCACTCCAGCTCTTGTTGCTGCCTCCCATTCCATGAAGCATATAAAGAACCGGATAACTCTTCGAGGCATCATATCCATAAGGAAGAATCACATCAGCCTTGCGCGTTGTGCCAAGTGTTGACGAATAATACTCAACAGTTGTGGTTGTGCCATACTGTCTGTTACCCTTTGGAGATATGTAGTTGTCAGATGCCGCATATGAACGATCCGAAGGATTGTAATCATTAACAAATGTCTTACCCGTGTCTCCAAGTGTCTTCTCTCCCGAAACCACCACCGGTCTTGCTTCTGATGTATCAGGGAGTGTAACTGCGTCTGAATTCTGTGCCGTCTGTTCCATCTGTGCCGTCTGTTCCATCTGTGCCGTCTGTTCCATCTGTGCAGCCTGTGTGCTCTGCTGTGTCTGTTCCTCTTTCGGCTGCATTGCTGCTTCGCCTGTGACAGCGTATGCTTCTGTCTGATTACTGTCATTGCTCTGTCCGCAGCCGCTTACCATTCCCAATGTAATGCAGAATGCTGTAATAATTGCTGCGTACTTTGTAAATGCTGTATGTCTCATAAAGCCCTTCTTCACCCTTTCTCAATTTCACATCGTCCATGTTATCTGCGAATATAATATCACTTGAAGTTCACTCAAGGTCAAGAAAAAAAGCCCGGTGTTTTGTGAAATATGTGTGAACATATCCCATAAAGCGCCGGGCATAATATCTTTTTATCTTTATGTCTTCCTGTCTTCTACATCTTACTTTTCTTAGCCGTAATATCTGTTACCGTCAATCTGTACAGATGTATCCTTGCAAGCGCCGCACTGTCAAAATGCGGCTCTCCCTCATATCCGTACTTTTTCATTATTATCCTGAATGCAGCAATTTTTTCTTCCTCAGACATAAGCTGCCAGGCAACCGCTTCTCCCATTACACTCGCATATCTGGCTGTCCATCTGCACGCTGTCTCGCCTTTCACAACATCAAAGTTATAATCAGCCTCGAAGAATACATTTGGATTCTTAGCAAGAACATCTGCCTTACGTCCCTCACCTGCGCAGTGAAAATATATTGATATCTGTCCGTTCTCCACGTTATATCCAAAATTCACCGGGACAACATATGCCTTACCATCATCCACCATTCCAAGCCTTATAACATCACATCTGTCAAGTACCTCAAGCTTCTCGGCAAATTCCGTTATTTCTTTATCACTTCTTCTCATAACTGCCTCCAATCTGATTTTCATTCATTTTTTAATGAATTTACTAATTTAAAACTTCTACGATGAATATATATTATATAATTCATCCGGCAGTGTATTGTAATAAATGCTACTTAACACTACTTTGCTCCAAGTATTATATTAATCAGATTCTTATCAAGCATCAGCGTTCTGTTCCACGGATTAATTATAATGCCGCTTATCCCTTCCACTTCTCCGGCTGTCTTAAGTATCTGTCCTATACCTGACATAAAAGTCGACATTACGCTGCCGGAGCCCTTCAGCTCCTCATCAAATGACGTGAACACACTCCACCACATTCTTCCGTCATCAGTCTTAACCGCCTGAATACTAAGCCCCGCATCCCCGGCTTTTGGGTCAACAGCTACAATAAACTGTCCGCCTTCTCTCATACGCTGTCTTACCACCGTAAGCACATGTGCCAGCATTTCTTCCGACGGTTCCATCTGCAATGCTGCTATCGCCTCTTCAAGTCTTTCATTACCTGCAAGTCCTTCATCTACATTATCGTTACGATTTCTCACTCTATTCTCCATTTCTGCGCTGCCTTTTGCGCATATCAAGTTTGTGCGCAAGCACAAATCTTGCGTGTGAGAAATCGGATATCAATCCGATTTCTCACACTATTCTCCATTCCGCATCCGCCGTTGCTATTGTCGACGGTCTGTGTGCTATCATAAGAATCAGCCTGCCATCCTTCATATCATTGATTGATTGCTGTATAAGCTGTTCTGATTCATTATCTAACGCCGAGGTCGCCTCGTCAAGTATAATAACCGGTGCATTTTTGAGTATTGCACGTGCTATCGCTACCCGCTGCCTCTGACCTCCCGACAGTGTATTGCCACGTTCGCCGAGGATTGTGTCATATCCATTCTCCAGCTGTAATATAAAATCATGTGCATTGGCTTTTTTTGCTGCCCTGATTATCTCCTCATCAGACGCAGCCGGATTACCGTTACGTATGTTCTCACGGACAGTATCATGAAAAATATACGGCTCCTGCGGAATGTAGGCAATAAGCTTTCTTGTATTCTCAAGGCCAAGCTCATATATATCATGCCCGCCTATTCTTATACTTCCTCCGCTGATTCTGTAGAACCCCATAAGAAGTTTCATTAATGTACTTTTACCGCGTCCTGACTCTCCTGTAATGGCATAGCTCTTCCCCATTGTAAACGCCGCGCTGTACCCGTCAAATATCTTCTGCTCCTGTCCCTCATATGCAAATGTTATATTATCGAATTCAACATCTGCCTGAGCAGGAACATTTGCAGTATTATAATCACTACAATTACGGAAACTTTCTTCGGGAAGCTCGAGGAACTCCAATACACGCTCTGCATTGACCAGCCAGCTTGTAAGACTTGGTATGTACTGTCCCATCATAAGAAAATTATACTGAAATGCACCATACATTGTGTACAATGCCAGCAGGCTGCCAACCTTACCGTTATATTTCTGTATATATATAATTCCCATTGCAAGAAATGCTACTGCGCCAATCAGGTCAAATGCATTACGCAATGCCGCCACGACTGACTCAATTCTTCCCTGCTTCTTCATATTACGTCCGCACCGTTCGTTGGCTTCATTATACTTCTGTCCTATAACTGATTGGAGCGGAAACATTCTTATTGTCTCCATTCCCTGAAGCATATCTGTAACGGAACGGCTTATTGCCTTATTATCATCCGAGATACTGCGGCTGTAGCCTGCAAGCACCGGAACCATTGCCAGATTAAGTGCGAGTGACAGGATGCACAGCACAAGCAGTCCTGCCATAACCGGCGGACATTTCATAAACATGGGAACAACACAGACGCAGACAATGATTACAGGCATCATAACACGTCTGAATCTTGAGCCGAATATTCCTGAAGCCATATTGGTATCATATGTAAGCTTTGACATGAAATCTCCGGTGTGATTATTCTCATAGAAGCTTACCGGCAGCATCAGCGCCTTTCCAAATACGATATTGCGCATAGTTGCTCCCGTACGCTTGGCTTCGTTATTGTAACATACGCCAAGAATATTACTCACTCCAAATTCCAATACAGAAAATATAATTATTCTCGTCACTATGTCAGTATCCCAAATATTTCCGCCTGACACAGCCGTATCGGTAATAAGCCCGATTATGTCCGAGAGCATCACAACCGTTATACCATTTATAATGCCCATAAGGATTATCTCACCAAAATAAAGAATTGCACGCCATCCCTGAAAACGGACGACAAGCTGTTTTATAATTCTCAGATTCTTCATGCGTCCGCCTCCTCTTCACTGCTCATCCTGTACAGCCTGCTGTATACGCCTTCACTGTCCATAAGCTCTCTGTGCGTACCCTTCTGTACAATCCTTCCTTTCTGCAGTACATATATACACTCTGCATTTTCAATCGTATTAAGCCTGTGGGCGATTGTCATAATCGTATGATTCTTTGCAAGCTCCTCCAGCGCATTTTTTATCTGTTCCTCATTCTCAACGTCAACTGATGCTGTAGGCTCATCAAACAGAATCAGCTCTGCATTCTTAAGCAGTGCCCTTGCAATCGCTATTCTCTGCTTCTGCCCTCCTGACAGCCTGTCTCCGCGCTCTCCGGCATTTGTCGCATACCCTTCGGGCATTTTCATGATATCATCATGGATTCGTGCCTTTTTGCAGCATTCGATAATCCGGTCCATTCCAACACTCATATCTCCACAGGCAACATTCCATGCAATACTTTCAGGGAAAAGAAATGTATCCTGCGACACAAGTGCTATATGAGACCTCAGCTCACCATAATCATTTCTGCCTGCCTCTTCTCCAAATACATTAACCTCGCCTTTGTCAGGCTTATAGAAGCCACATATCAGCTTAAATATCGTACTTTTGCCTCCGCCAGATTCGCCGACAATCGCTACATTCCGCCCCTTTTCTATTCTAAGATTAAAATCATCAAGCACACAGCCTGATGTGTCATACGCAAAGCTTACATTCTTAAATTCAACCGCACACGCGCCGTTGCCTGTATCATTTGTGCCACACATACTATTACCGTTGCCGTCCGCCGCACTCTCTGACGGATAATCCATAATCTCCTCAAGCCTGTTCCTGGATACAAGATTAATCCTTGCATCTATAAAATAATGTGGAAGCATTCCCAGAGGCGGAACCACCCTGTCAAGAAGCAGCATAAAATATGACATTTCACCGATTGTAATGTGTCCCGTCTGCACACGCCACAATGCAGCAATTCCAAGTATCACACACGGAGCACACTGCACTATGTCTCCCGCGACCCACGCTATCGACGAGATTGCATTGCGCCTGTATTCAAATCCGAGAATCGTCCTGTTTGTTTTCTTTATTTTATCCTTAAAATAATCCTCAAGGTTATAGCTTTTGACTACATTTATTCCGCTTATTGCATCATAAGCCAGCTCATTTACCTCATCATGGTACTGCGAATGCTTTCTTGTAAGCCCGGATACCTTCTCCCCGGTAAGCCTCGACACAAGCATCATGACAGGAACCACTACAAGAAGAAGTGCTGTAAGAAGTCCGTCAAGACGTGCAAGTGAAAATATTATCGTTACAATTGTAACTGCAGATGTCACAATAGTCGGAAGAATCTCCGAATAATAATCCGATATTTTGCCAACATCATCAAGGAAATTATTGAGCACCCTTCCTGAAGTATGTGTGTCAAAATACCTATACTCAAGCTGCATAAGCTTTTTTCCGGCAGCCGCTCTGAAACCAGTCTGCATATTAGCTGCAAATATCTTAGTTGCAATGCTCTGTATATATGTAAATGCGAATCCCAGTACGACAAGAACACCCACATATATCCAGAACTGCCTGTCTATGCATTCTCCAAGATTTCCTGCAAACATGGCATCTATTGCATCCGATATCCTGTTATTGCCAAGCAGCAGCACCTTGGCTGCCAGATATGAGCACGCAAGCTCCAGCACAAACCAGCCGGAATTTTTCATAAACAGTTCCCTGAATATTGTGTTTTTCGTTCCCCTCTTCATTATGCTCATTTTTATCTTTCCTCATTGTTTACTATTTGCTTTATTATCTGCTTTATCAGCTGCATTTCTTATCGTGTACATATATATGTATTTTATGAATTAATCATCTAATTAACCCTTATCAATGCGTTCACGCCAGCTATTATAAGCAGTATAAATGCTGCATAAGCAAATCCCGATGCAAACAGTATGACCAGCATGAGCGGTGCAAAAACAATATACATGAGAACCTTTGTAAGTCCCCATGTTGCTTTGAATGCAAGCCACAGAACCTTTCCAACAAATCCCAACAGCATAAATGCAAATATAAGTGTTAACATATTTTTCTCCTCCTGTATCTTCCTTCTGGTTATATGATAACTCACTACATTGATAGTTCAATTAATATAAGATTAAAATCAAATTAAAGACGTACTCTCTAAAACTTTGCTTATAAAAAAAGGGTTTCAGAAGAAATCTTCTGAAACCCTTAAATTCACTGTATAATCAGACGGTTAACCAACGATTACTCGATGATTGTAGCAACAGCACCTGAACCAACTGTACGGCCACCCTCACGAATAGCGAAACGAAGACCCTGCTCCATAGCTACTCTGTGGATAAGCTCGATTGTCATCTCTACGTTGTCACCAGGCATGCACATCTCTGTACCAGCTGGAAGCTCGCAAACACCTGTAACATCAGTTGTTCTGAAGTAGAACTGTGGTCTGTAGTTGTTGAAGAATGGTGTATGACGGCCACCCTCGTCCTTTGTAAGAACGTAAACCTGAGCTGTAAACTTCTTATGAGGTGTGATTGAACCTGGCTTACAAAGAACCTGACCTCTCTCAATCTCATCTCTCTGAACACCACGAAGAAGAGCACCGATGTTATCACCTGGCTCAGCCTCATCAAGGAGCTTACGGAACATCTCGATACCTGTTACAACTACCTTACGGGTCTCATCTGAAATACCAACGATTTCAACTTCCTCATTAAGGTGGAGAACACCTCTCTCAACTCTACCTGTAGCAACAGTACCACGGCCTGTGATTGAGAATACATCCTCTACTGGCATAAGGAATGGCTTATCTGTCTCTCTCTTTGGATCTGGAACATACTCATCGATTGTATGCATAAGCTCAAGAATCTTGTCGCCCCACTCGCTCTGTGGATCCTCAAGTGCCTTAAGAGCTGAACCCTGGATGATAGGTGTATCATCGCCTGGGAAGTCATACTCGTTAAGAAGCTCTCTGATCTCCATATCTACGAGCTCAAGAAGCTCTGGATCATCAACCATATCACACTTATTCATGAATACAACAACGTAAGGAACACCAACCTGACGAGCAAGAAGGATATGCTCTCTTGTCTGAGCCATAACACCATCAGTAGCAGCAACAACAAGGATAGCAGCATCCATCTGTGCAGCACCTGTGATCATGTTCTTAACGTAGTCAGCATGTCCAGGACAGTCAACGTGTGCATAATGTCTCTTCTCTGTCTCATACTCAACGTGAGCTGAAGAAATTGTGATACCTCTTTCTCTTTCCTCTGGAGCCTTATCGATGTTCTCGAATGCAACAGCCTCACCTGTACCAAGTCTCTCATGAAGAGTCTTTGTAATAGCAGCTGTAAGTGTAGTCTTACCATGATCTACGTGTCCAATTGTACCAATGTTACAATGTGGTTTAGTTCTCTCAAATTTAGCTTTAGCCATTTTTAAAAATCCTCCTTTAATAATTAATGGCCACGACGGGCTCATTTTTAATAGGCTATAACCCATTATATGGCATAATGGGCTTAATTTCAACTACTTTTTATATAGCGTACAGACAGAAAAATCTGCCTGTACGTTAATAAACAATAATCAGGATTCAGCAATGCCGCAAATTACTTTGCATGAGCGCTGATAACCTTATCCTGAACAGACTTTGGAGCCTGCTCATACTTATCAAAGAACATTGAGTAGTTACCACGACCCTGTGTCTTTGAACGAAGGTCTGTAGCATATCCGAACATCTCTGAAAGTGGAACGTAAGCCTTAACCATCTTACCACCACCAACATCTTCCATACCCTCAACACGGCCTCTACGAGAGTTAACATCACCTATTACATCGCCCATGTATTCCTCAGGCATAGTAATCTCAACTTTCATGATAGGCTCTAAGAGTGCAGGAGCTGCCTTAGCCATAGCATCCTTGAATGCCATAGATCCGGCGATGTGGAATGCCATCTCTGATGAATCGACTTCATGATATGAACCATCGTATACAGTAGCCTTGATACCAAGTACCGGGAATCCGGCAAGGATACCAGCCTGTGAAGCCTCTTCGATACCTTCGCCAACAGCCGGGATGTATTCCTTAGGAATTGAACCACCAACAACTTCTGAAACGAACTCGAATGTCTTCTCGCCGTTAGGATCTGTAGGCTCAAATCTAACCTTACAATGTCCGTACTGTCCACGACCACCTGACTGCTTAGCATACTTACTGTCAACATCAACTGCCTTAGTGAAGCATTCCTTGTAAGCAACCTGTGGGGCACCTACGTTAGCCTCTACGTGGAACTCACGAAGAAGTCTGTCTACGATAATATCAAGATGAAGTTCACCCATACCGGCAATGATTGTCTGGCCTGTTTCCTTATCTGTATGAGCTCTGAATGTAGGATCCTCTTCAGCAAGCTTTGCTAAAGCCTCACCCATCTTACCCTGGTCATTCTTAGTCTTTGGCTCGATAGCAAGCTCGATAACCGGCTCAGGGAACTCCATAGACTCAAGGATTACAGGATGCTGCTCATCACAGATTGTATCACCTGTTGCTGTAAACTTAAGACCTACAGCTGCTGCGATATCACCTGAGTAAACCTTATCGATTTCTTTTCTGTTGTTGGCATGCATCTGAAGGATACGTCCAACTCTTTCCTTCTTGTTCTTTGTTGCGTTAAGAACATAAGAACCTGCATTCAGTGTACCAGAGTAAACTCTGAAGAATGCTAACTTACCTACGAATGGGTCCGTCATAATCTTGAATGCAAGAGCTGAGAATGGCTCATCATCTGAAGACTTAACAGATACTTCATTACCATCCTCGTCAACACCATTGATATCCGGGATATCTGTTGGAGCCGGCATGTACTCAAGTACTGCATCAAGGAGCTTCTGAACGCCCTTATTCTTATAAGCTGTACCGCAGAGGCAAGGGATTGCATCACCAGCGATAGTAGCCTTTCTTAATGTCTTCTTAAGCTGCTCTACTGTTGGCTCCTCACCCTCAAGATACTTCTCCATAAGGTCATCATCGAACTCAACGATCTGCTCTACCATCTTGTCATGATACTCCTGAGCCTGATCCTTAAGATCATCAGGAATCTCACCAACCTGGATGTCATCGCCCTTATCTCCGTTGAAGATATAAGCCTGCATCTCGAATAAGTCTACGATACCCTGGAAGTAATCTTCCTTACCGATAGGAATCTGAATAAGGACAGGATTCTTACCAAGCTTTGAAATAAGCTGGTCACATGAACCAAAGAAGTCAGCACCAAGCTTATCCATCTTGTTCATGAAAGCCATACGTGGAACATTGTACTTATCAGCCTGACGCCATACGTTCTCTGACTGTGGCTCAACACCGTTCTGTGCATCGAATACACCAACAGCGCCATCAAGTACTCTAAGTGAACGCTCAACCTCAACAGTGAAGTCTACGTGTCCAGGAGTATCAATGATATTGATACGGTATTCTGGAGCTCCAGCTTTCTTCTTGCCATTCTCCTCAAGAGTCCAATGACATGTTGTAGCGGCTGATGTGATTGTGATACCTCTTTCCTGCTCCTGGGCCATCCAGTCCATTGTTGCAGTACCGTCATGAGTATCACCGATTTTATGATTAACACCAGTATAATAAAGGATACGCTCTGTTAATGTTGTCTTACCAGCATCGATATGAGCCATGATACCAATATTTCTGGTTCTCTCTAATGGATATTCTCTTCCAGCCATTGTTTTTCCTCTCTTATATAATGGGGATTCAATTGAATCTCTATAGATAATTAGAATCTATAGTGAGCAAATGCCTTATTAGCATCTGCCATTCTGTGCATCTCTTCCTTCCTCTTTACTGATGCTCCTGTGTTACCAGCTGCATCGAGGATCTCGTTAGCGAGACGCTCTTCCATAGTCTTCTCGCCTCTTGCACGTGAAAATGTTGTTAACCAACGAAGTGCTAAAGTCTGTCTTCTCTCAGGCTTTACTTCGATTGGAACCTGATATGTTGCACCACCGATACGTCTAGCCTTAACTTCAAGAACTGGCATGATGTTGTTCATAGCCTCCTCGAATACCTCTAAAGCTGGGCGGTCAGTCTTAGCTGCAACCCTGTCAAATGCTCCGTATACAATCTTCTGAGCGATACTCTTCTTACCATCAAGCATAATGTTGTTGACAAGCTTAGTAACCACCTTGTTATTGTAAATAGGATCTGCTAATACATCTCTTTTCTGAGTATGTCCTTTACGTGGCACGGTTCTTCCCTCCTTAATAATAATTAATTCATCGGTACTCACAATTATCTTGGCCTTTTTCCACTGCGGGATAATCGGCTTGTGTTCGTGCTCGGCTCTATATTAAACCTGCAACCTCAGGATTCAATCTAATTCCGGCACTTAACGTAATTTTGTGAATAAATATTAAATTACCTAATGTGACTTATGTCACAAGCAAGCGCTTGAATTACTTAGCGTCCTTAGGTCTCTTGGCACCGTACTTAGAACGGGCCTGTCTTCTCTTAGCAACACCAGCTGTATCAAGTGTACCTCTGATGATGTGGTATCTTGTACCTGGAAGGTCCTTTACACGACCACCACGGATAAGAACAACGCTATGCTCCTGAAGGTTGTGACCTTCACCTGGGATGTAGCTTGTTACTTCGATACCGTTAGAAAGACGTACTCTGGCAATCTTTCTAAGAGCTGAGTTAGGCTTCTTAGGAGTTGCTGTCTTAACAGCTGTACATACACCTCTCTTCTGTGGAGCAGAGATATCTGTAGCCTTCTTCTTAAGAGAGTTATATCCCTTCTGAAGAGCAGGAGCTGTTGACTTCTTAACAGATGTCTGACGACCATTTCTTACTAACTGATTAAATGTAGGCATTCTTTTTTCACCTCCCGGAATTAGAATAAAAACTGTGGTTGCTATTATTCATTGCCCAAATTATAATGAATAAACAGTCCAGTGCTCTATGGCACAAAAAAATTAAGCGCCCAAAACTGCACGCTTAATTATTATATAAATATATTATGTCTATGTCAAGCATTTTTTATCAATCAAAAAGCTGTCATTTAATAATTTTTTAAGACCTTTATCTGGTAAGCAGCATCCTGTCATTATCAAAATCCTGTCTTGTTTTTGCGGAATACATCTTAAGCAGATCATCAAGAGACATTGCCTTACGGCTTTGCTCATCAATATCAAGAATGATATTGCCCGAATCCATCATAATCGTCCTGTTGCCCGTCTCCATTGCAGACTTAAGATTATGCGTAATCATCATTGTTGTAAGGTTATATTTTTTTACAACATTCTGTGTAATCTCCATAACCTTTTCTGCAGTTGCAGGGTCAAGCGCCGCAGTATGCTCATCAAGAAGGAGTACCTTAGGAGGTACCAGTGTACACATAAGAAGTGTCACTACCTGTCTCTGTCCTCCTGACAGCAGCCCGACTTTTGTCTTCATCCTGTCTTCAAGCCCCATGCCAAAATCGGCGAGTGCATTGCGGAAGAATTCTTTATCCTTTTTATTAAGTGCAAATCCAAGCCCCGGTTTGCCTGCTCTTGAATACGCAAGCGCAATATTCTCTTCAATTGTCATTCCCGGTGCAGTGCCCTTCATAGGATCCTGGAACACACGCCCTATAACATGTGAGCGTTTATGTTCCTTCATATATGTAATATCATCACCATCAAGAATAATCGAACCGGAATCAAGTAAAAATGTTCCGCATATTGCATTAAATAATGTTGACTTGCCTGCTCCGTTAGAACCGACTATAGTTACAAAATCACCTTTATTCAGTGTAAGGTTGAGGCTGTCAAGTGCAACATGTTCATTAGGTGTTCCCTTGGCAAACACCTTAACTGCGCTGTTTATCTTCAGCATTGCATTGTCTGTCACCGCATTATCAGTCATTGCTTTTCCCATGTTACCTGCGTCCTCCCATTCTTGTTCTGTACATTCCGATATACTGTTTGATTGCCGGTATTGAAAGTGCAATTGCAACTATCACTGCTGACAGGAACTTAAGCATGTATGCAGGGAATATACTTGATTTTATTGCAAATGCAATTATAAATCTGTATATTACGGCGCCGAATACAGAGCAGATGATTCCTGCTGTTATATTTCTTCTGCCGCCGAATACCTCACCGATTATTACCGATGCAAGACCTACAACCAGGATTCCCACACCCGAATTAATATCCGCATAACCCTGATACTGTGCAAGCAGCCCACCGGCTGCCGCTATGCAGGCATTGGCGATTGCAAGTGCAAGAACCTTGGTCATATCTGCATTTATCGAAGATGCCCTTACCATGTCTTCATTGTCTCCCGTTGCCCTTATGCATAACCCGAGACGTGTTCTGAAGAATAATATCAGAATCAGGCTGAATACTACCGCAAATACTGCCGGAATTATAATCTTTACAGCATCCCTTGAAAGCCCCGGAAACATCTTATAAGCTATTCTGAATATTGTATCTGCCTTGATGAGACTTAAGTTGGAGCTTTCTCCCATTATCATGATATTTATCGAGTAGAGACCGCTCATTGTAAGGATTCCTGATAATACCGGATGTATCATAAGCTTTGTCTGTAAAAATCCCGTAACAACTCCTGCAAGAGCTCCGGCTGCCATTCCGAGAAGTATTCCTATTACCGGATGGCCTGCTATTGACAGAACCGCTGACACGGTAAGTCCCAGTGTGAAGCTTCCTTCAGCCGTAAGATCCGGTATATTCATTATTCTGAAAACTATGTATATTCCTATCGCCAGCAGACCATATATAAGTCCAAGCTGGAGTGAGCCTAACACTAAGACCATTGCGTGCCTCCCAATTCAAAATCGTATTAATTACTTTGCATCTGTTATAAGCTGTGCTGTTGACTTAACGCTGTCAGGTATTGTAACACCGAGTGCTTCCATTGTGTTCTGGTTGATGACAGTTCCTGATGCAGGAACTACTACCGAAGGAACATCTGCGACCTTCCTGCCTCCAAGAATCTCAACTGCCATGTCTGCGCTCTGTGAACCAATCTGCTTATCATTCATAGCTACTGTTGCAAATGCACCTGACTGCACTGTTGTTGCGCTGCATGCATATACAGGAATCTTATTTTTTCTTGTTATCTCTGTAATCTGTGCCATACCTGACTGAACAACACTATCATTAGGTACAAAGATTGCATCAACGCTTCCTACAAGACTTTCTGCTGCCTGCTGAATCTCTGACGAATTAGTTACTACAGCCTCAACATACTTAAGTCCCTTGCCGTCAAGGTAAGACTTTGCATCTTTAACTGTATTTACTGAGTTAACCTCACCGGTGTTATATATAAGGCCATATGTCTTATTACCCGGTGTGAGTGAATCGCTGAGATTGAATATATCGCTTACAGGGATTGCATTAGATGTACCTGTTGCATTCTTATCAGGCTTTTCCATGTTGCTTGTCACACCCGCTGCCACAGGAGCAGATACAGAGATGAATACTACAGGGATATCTGAATCCATATTAACCATAGCCTGAGTTGCCGGAGTTGCAATTGTTGCTACAAGATCCATTCTGCTGTCAACCATCTCCTGGCAGATTGTATTAAGTGTTGCCGTATCACCCTGTGCGCTCTTAACAACTATGTCGCACTTATCTTCTGTGTATCCCTTGGCACGGAGCTCCTCGATGAATCCGTCCTTCATATCGTTAAATGCGCCATTCTCGATAAGCTGTATTACACCAACCTTAATCTTGCCGCTGCTCTTCTCTGAGCTGCTGCCACATGCCGCCATTCCTGTTGCCATAACTGCTGCGAGCATCATACATGCTGCCTTCTTAAACATCTTTCCAAGTCTCATAATTTTTCTCCCTTTCAATTATAAATTTTTACCACAAGATATAGAATCAGTCGTTGCATTAAAAAATCCCCGGCAGATATAAATCTGCCAGGGACGAATTGTTCGTGGTACCACCCTAATTCAGACTCCATGCGCCATCACGTCTTATTGGAATCTCTCTTGCCCTTAACGCGGGTCATACGGCACAGGCTACTCAAAAACTCAATATAAAGCTTCATCTTTCACCCTGCGTCTTGCAAGTCCATTCCCTATCCCTTCCATACCGGATTCCACCAACTCCGGCTCTCTGTGATGTCAGTAAAACAGGTACTCGTCTTGTTCATCGACTTTATCTCTATCACTTAAAACGCATTATAGCAACATCCGTTCCGAATGTCAAACATTTTCTTAAAGAAATGTAAAATTCCGCCACGTATTAATCGTTATAGACCTTCCGGAACTCTGAATAACCATCTTCCTCAAGCTTCTGGATCTGGAACTTGGCATTCTTGTTAAGCGGCTGTACAGTTACAATATTGCCCTGTTCACGAAGCTTTGTTGCCTCAGCAAATACATCGGCAAGCTTGTCTGTAGACACCTTGCTGTCAACAAGAATTGCAATGCATTTTTTGTCTCTTGCAAATGCCTTGTCACCAAGCTTATCCTTGAGTATTGTGATGATGCGCTCAAAGCCGATTGAAAATCCGCATGCACATACCTTCTGTCCGCAGAACTTGCCAATCATCTCATCATATCGTCCGCCTCCGGCGATTGAGAAGTTATATCCGTCAATTGTAATCTCAAATATTGTTCCTGTGTAATATGACATTCCTCTTACAAGTGTAGGGTCAAATACAAGACTTACATCGCTGCTTATCATAGGCTTCACACATGAGAGTATGCCGTCGAGTGAGTCAACAACTGATGAATCTATCGCATCGGCACCTATAAGGCTGCAGAAATCCCCGCATGATATTCCCTCTGTAATTTTCGTGAACATCTGTGTATACTTTTCAACTGCATCAGCAGCAAATCCGCTCTTTACAAGTTCTTCCTTAACTCCGTCTATTCCGATCTTGTCCATCTTATCAAGAATGATGAACACAGTGTCGAAGCTCTCTTCGTCAAAACCTGCGCTCTTAGCCATTCCCTTAAGGATTCTTCTGTCATTAACGTGAACTGTAAACCTGCTTATTCCGACCTCTTCAAAAATCTTTGTGAGCATTGATGTTGTTGCAGCAATAAGCTCTATCTCTGCCAGAATCGATGAATCTCCGAGAATATCGATATCGCACTGTGTAAACTGACGGAACCTTCCCTTCTGCGGTCTGTCGGCGCGGAATACGTTGCCAATCTGAAGTGATTTGAAAGGAGTTGTCAGTACTGCCTGATTGTTGGCATAATAACGCGAAAGCGGTACAGTAAGATCATAACGGAGAGCCGAATCCGCAAGTTCTCCGCCATTCTCGATTGCACGCTGAAGGTCCGCGCCTCTCTTCATTACAGGGAAGATGAGCTTCTCATTCTCTCCGCCCTGCTTGCCTGTAAGATTACCAAGGTGTTCCATTACAGGTGTCTCTATAAGCGAAAATCCATATGTTGCATATGTTTCTTTAATCATATTAATGACATGTTCACGAAGTCTCATGTCTGATGGGAGGAAATCATTCATTCCCTTTATTGGCGTTTTGATAAATCCCATTGTTATTATCTCCTTATGTTCCGGTTAATAAATACAGTTACATATCTTATGATAAATACTGTTACATGTCCCACGCATGGTGGTCTGTATGAAGCAGCTTGTGTGCCACAGGTGAATTAGGCTTCTCGAAGAATTCCTCATACATCTTAAGCACATCAGGGTTCTCATGACTGAACCTGATATTCTTACTGCGGTCAAGACTGTACAGGATAGGTGCTCTGTCTTTTGCAAGTTCCTGTCCGTCACGGATAGGCTGTCCGCCGCCGCCTACGCATCCTCCCGGACACGCCATTACCTCAACAAAATCGTACTTCACTTCACCGCGCTTAATTGCATCAAGCAACTGTCTTGTATTGCCAAGGCCGTGGACCGTTGCTGTTCTTATCTCATTGCCGCCGACATTGAATGCTGCCTCTTTCCACGGGTTCATTCCTCTCACTGCACTGAATGCATCAGCATCAGGATTCTTACCTGTTACAAGATAGAACGCCGAACGGAGCGCTGCCTCCATAACACCGCCTGTCGCGCCGAATATTACGCCGGCACCGCTGTATGTTCCGAGTGGTGAATCGAAGTCCTCCTCCGGAAGTGCTTCGGGAATTATTGCCTCTCCTCTTACAAGCCTTGCAAATTCTCTTGTTGTGAGCACATAATCAACATCCTGTCCGTATCCTGCAGAACTCATATTATCATATGCCGCTTCCGCTTTCTTGGCTGTACAAGGCATAATAGAGACTGAACATATTCTTGACGGATCTATATCCGCTTTCTTGGCAAAATATGACTTAACAACTGCGCCGAACATCTGCTGCGGTGACTTGGCTGTTGACAGATTATCAACGAATTCAGGATACTGTGACTTAACAAATCTCACCCAGCCCGGGCAGCACGATGTAAACATCGGAAGTCTGCTCTTGTCAGGATTCTTAAGCCTTTCTATAAATTCATTTCCCTCTTCCATTATCGTAAGATCCGCTGAAAAATTGGTATCGAATACATAATCAAAGCCTATATGTCTGAGCACCGACGCAAGTCTCTTCTCTGTAGCCACATCCCCCGGCATGCCGAGATCCTCGCCCCATGCCGTTCTGACGGCAGGTGCCACCTGAACCACAGTTATCGTCTCCGGGTCATTAAGAGCTGCAAGTACCTTGCCGATATCATCCTTTTCTCTTAGCGCTCCTACAGGGCAATGTGTCACACACTGTCCACAGGCTGCACAGTCCGCATGTTCAATCTTACGGCCGTTAGCCACATCCACAGTTGTTCTGCTGCCTGTATTAACTACATCCCATACATGAAGCGTCTGTATCTTTTCACATACCTGAATACAGCGCATGCACTTAATACATTTGGCATTATCGCGGATAATAGGGAATTCAGGATTCCAATCATTATGCTCTATTCTTCCATTATACGGATTCTCTATACATCCCAGATCATTAGCAATCTTCTGAAGCTCACAGTTACCGCTTCGTACACAGATTGCACATCTGCAGTCATGCTGCGAAAGTATAAGACGTACGATTGTCTTGCGTGTCTCTCGTACCTTAGGTGAGTTAGTGAATATTACCATTCCCTCCTCAACCTTATTATTACAGGCCGTTATGAGCTTTTCCTTGCCCTGAAGTTCCACCTGGCATACACGGCATGCTGCTATCTCATTAATATCGCGGAGATAGCACAGATGTGGAATCATAATTCCGATGCCTGCCGCAGCATCAAGAATTGTTGTGCCCTCAGGGACACTTACCGGACGGTTGTTTATTGTAAGATTTACCATATCTCTGCTCTTCCTCCTTTAAAGTTACCATAGCCAAAGTGGTCGCACCTTAAGCAGCGCGAAGACTCCTGCTCAGCCTCTTCAAGAGTCATGCCGCATTCGATATGATCAAAATTGCATTTTCTCTCATCCGCAGGCACATTGGTAAGATTAACCCTTCCGCACGCCGGCTTGTCCGCATGGCTCGCCGCCGGAATGTCTATATCAACGCTTATGAGATGATTATATCCGAGATATTCATCTATATTGGCCGCTGCCACCTTACCTGCGGCAATAGCACGTATTACAGTTGCAGGCCCGGTTACACAGTCACCTCCGGCAAATACACCCGGTATATTGATAATCTCGCCATCATCCATGGCTGTTATGTTGCCTCTCTTGACAGGCATTCCCGCCTCCTCAAAATGACGGCTCTCAATACCCTGTCCGATTGCGACTATTACGATATCACATGCGACCCTCACCTCAGGCTTTGATGAATCAGATGGTCTGGCTCTTCCCCATTCATCCATTCTTCCGATTATCTGTGGCTTAACCCACAATGCCACGGCATTGCCGTTCTCATCAGCCTCTATTCTTACCGGACTGCTGAGCTCCATAAGTTCACAGCCTTCCTCAAGTGCTCCTTCCACTTCTTCAGGAAGCGCTGTCATATCTTCCTTACGCCTTCTGTAGGCAATTATTGCTCTCTTAGCACCAAGTCTTACCGCTGAGCGTACACAGTCCATTGCAACATTGCCACCGCCGACAACAGCAACCGTCTTGCCGGTAAAATCAGGTACATTATCGTTACCTATATTATCAAGCAGCTCAACCGCCGACATAACATTATTGCTGTCTTCACCCTCTATTCCTATCTTCTTATCGTTATGGGCACCGATTGCAATATAAACGGCATCATACTGGTCTCTAAGATCCTTAATTGAGAAATTCTCACCAATCTTTGTATTATACTTAACTTCAACTCCTGTTGACAGAACACAGTCAATATCTTCCTGAAGGCGTTCTCTTGGAAACCGGTAATTAGGTATTCCGTATCTTAACATTCCGCCAAGCTTGGACTTCATCTCATAAACAACGCACTTATGCCCCATAAGCGAAAGGAAATACGCTGCACTGAGTCCGCTTGGACCACCTCCGACAATAGCAACTCTCTTACCGGTTGCCGCGGCACATGGAGGTGCCGGCACAACTCCTGCATTATCCACAGCAAATCTCTTAAGTCCTCTTATATTAACTGCCGTGTCAAACATACTTCTGCGGCATCTTGCCTCACATGGATGCTCACATATAAGTGCACACGCTGTAGGGAAAGGATTATCCTTTCTTATAAGACGCACTGCATCTGCATATCTTCCTTCATTAACAAGCGCGATATATCCCGGAATATCAACTCCCGCAGGGCACAATGCAACACAAGGTATTGCCTGGGTTATGTGATTGGTACATTTGCCATTTTTGATATGTGCAACATAATCGTCACGGAAACCTTCAAGCCCCCTGAGTACCATATTGGCTGCCTCATATCCGATTGCACAGTCAGCCGAGTTACTTATTACCTTGGCAAGCCTTTCTATCTCGCCAAGCGTCTCCATTGTTGCCTCTCCTTCAAGAACCTGATTAAGGTAATCTGCAAGCTGTCCGAGTCCTACACGGCACGGCACACATTTACCACATGTCTGTGCATGGCATAGTCTGAGGAAATTAAGTGCAAGATCTACAGGGCATATTCCCGGAGGACTTGCCACAATACGTCTCTCAAGATCCTTATACAGTCTCTCTACAGTCTGACCGGCAACATTCTTAGTTGCAATTTTAAGTCTGCTCATATACGCTACGTCTCCTAATTATCTGTGTTCTTCCAATATCTTCTCAAGGATAATAACTGCGTCTTCAATACATCCCGGGCAGCTTCTTAACACTTCTCCCGTCTCAACACCCTTGAGGTCTTTGCATACTATTGACTTATTTTTGTTTTTAAATGTCTCGACAAGCTCTTTTGAAAGCTTATATGTCTGTCCCTTTGAGTCTGGCTTCTCAAGGTTGGCCGAACTGTTAAGCAGTCCGAGTATTGTAACCGCTCCGTTAACCGCACCACAAGTTCCTTCCATACATCCCATTCCAAGCCCCATGCCTTCTGTCATACGGAACATCGCTGCCTCATCAATTCCAAATTCGTCACAAAAACTGCATGCTACAGCCTGTGCACAGTTATATCCCTTATTGTGTAATTCTGCCGCTTTATCAGTTCTGTTTCCCATATATACATTCTCCAATCCTGTATGCTTTACGTGCTAAATAGCATTTAATTTTCATTATATACATTTTGCCGGAGCTATGCAATATTTGTTTATTTTATAACATACACAAGGCAGAGTACCTCTAAAATGATACTTGAATAAATACCTGTATCATATTAAAATAAATCATATTTTTCGTCGCATGCAGACAGCATGCGGGAATGGGGATATTTATGATACAGACACTTTACAATGTAGACGGATATGATGAGGATAAGATATACAGTGCTATATGCAAATCTTTTGAGACACTCGGAATAATTAATGATATCCACCCGGGAATGAAAGTTGTGCTGAAGCCTAATCTTGTCATGGCAAAGAGCCCACAGTTTCCCGTAACTACACATCCGGCAGTAATTAATGCAGCAGCACGGTATTTCCACGATAACGGAATAACAGACATAACACTTGCCGAAAGCTCAGGCGGACTGTATAACGCGGAATATATCAAAAATATATACCGTGTATGCGGTCTTAAGAGTCTTCACCCGTATATAAAGCTTAATATGGATTTTACATCTAAGGTGGTTACATGCCGCGAAGGTTTTGTGAACCATACATTCAACCTTATAACTCCAATCGTCGAAGCTGATTATGTTGTTAATATATGTAAGCTTAAGACACATTCCATGACCGGCTATTCCGGCGGAATAAAGAACCTTTTCGGAACAATCCCCGGTCTTGAGAAGCCTCAGATGCACTATCGCTGGCCTAAGATTGAAGATTTTTCCAATATGCTGTTGGAGCTTGCACAGACAGTTAATCCGGCTGTTACTATAATTGATGCCATAGATGCCATGGAGGGTAACGGTCCTACAGGAGGCACGTCACATCCTCTTAACCTCATTATGGCTGCAAGAGATTTTTACACACAGGATTACTTTGCAGCACAGCTTATGAAGCTTAATCCTATGGATGTTGTTATGATACGTCAGGCCGTAGAACGCGGGCTTGCCCTGCCTGATGAGATTGAACTTGCCGGTGAGCAGATTCCTGAAGGACTTACGCCGTTTGAGAAACCGGATACGCATAAGCTTGATTTTTCTACAAGTGTGCCTCCGTTTCTTGCACGTCCGGCCACCATGCTAATGAAACATTTCCTTAAGTCTTACCCTAAGGTTAATCCGGATATATGCGTCGGATGCGGCAGATGCGCCGAGAGCTGCCCTGCCCATATAATAAAGATAAAAGATAAAAAAGCACATTTTACAAAGAAAGGCTGTATCTCATGCTTCTGTTGTCAGGAGATGTGTCCTGCCAAAGCCATCTCTGTAAAACGTGCATTATAAATGCATATCCGGTTGCTTATTCAATCCAAATCACATTGCCCCATAATTATTCTGGCAATATGTTCATAGTCATTAACAAAGTCTGCGCGATGATAATCCATCGCGCTTATTTTATTCATAACCTTACTCATGTCATCAAGTTCCGTTATATCTATACTCACAGCCGCACCCAGATTGCACATCATTGCAATGTTCATTCTGTCCTCTGCGATATCAGGCCGTCCAATCAGTGCAGCCGGTGTTCCGGCAAGCAGCACTTCAGCTATCGTAGACCAGCCGGGCTTTGTTATACAGTAATCACATGCCGCAATATAATTATTCGTATCCGGCACTCCTTCCGGTAATTCATATACGTTATCACTGCCTTCAGCAAAATGTATTCCGCCCGTAGCGACAAATCTGTACTGAAGACCGTTCACATCTATCTTTGTGTCAATTCCCGAATTACTTCCGCCAACCGACATGAATACAAGCTTTTGTCCACCGCATGACAGCTTTCTGCGTATGTTATCCACACGTTCACAGTCAAATGGCCGCGCTGCAAGTCCTACCTGTATTCCATCCGGAAAACGTTTCCTTGTCGGTTCATTAGCCATGGCATACAAAAGTACCCTGTCTGCATCCTCAAAGCACTTCCTGTATGGTGCAAGCAGCTTTTCATCAAGATATTCTTCAAAGACTTCTATCCACGTAAAGCTTGCCATAAAAAATGACGGCACTCCGGCTCTCTTCGCCGCCGTAAGAGCCCATGGAACAATATCACATATGACAGCTGCCGCGTCATATCTTTTAATGAGTCCGACTGCCTCTTCTATCCTTGATTCAAATGTTTCCACATATGCTCTGACTCCGCGTTCAAGTTCCCTGGCATCAATCTTAAGTGTTCCCGGAATTACAGGTGTCCCATAATCAGTATCCCCCTCAATGCAGACAAATCTCCTTTTACCACTGCCGCCGCATTCTTCGTTGTCATCAATTATGTGTCTGTCCGCCATATAGCTCCTGGCAGCATTAAGCTGTTTTGCCCCACAAATGCAGATAACCTGCATGCCGCACTCTAAAAGCCGCGCCATAACAGGTATCTCACGCATTATATGTCCAAAACCATGATTGGAAATATAGAATATATATGTCATTAATCTGCTCTCTTTATACTTCTGTGAATCTGTCAGCCTCTGACTTAAGTGCATCAGCTATCTGCTTATTCTCCTGCATTACATCAGATACCTTAGACATGTCCTCAACAAGATCATTAGTGTTCATTGCAGCTGTCGTTACTGCACTTGCACTCTCACCTATAGCTGTTGCAATTCCGTCAATAGCCTCTGATATACTGTTCACAAGCTTCTTCTGCTCAGCTGTAAGCTCATGGAAATGTGTGACAACTCCGTTAATGTGAGCCGCATCATCATCATACTGTCTTCCTGACGCAACAAAGCTGTCATAATCAGGAAGTATCGTCTCGTTAATATATGCAACAAGCTCATTAGAACTGTCAACAAGTGCCTTTACCGCTGCAACAACCATTGTATTAATATTCTGGATATTATTAGCCGTATCCCTGCTTGAATCAGCCAGCTGCCTTATCTCATCCGCAACAACAGCAAATCCGCGTCCTGCTTCGCCTGCTCTTGCCGCTTCAATCGATGCATTCAGGGCAAGCAGATTAGTCTGTCCTGATATACTCAGTATCTCATCAGTAAGTTCATTGACACGCTGTACACTCTTACTGTCATCAATTGCCTTATTAAGTGCAACAAGAATTCCTTCCATTACCGAATTGGTGTTATCCTTGTTATTCTGTGCCATCGTGCTGAGTTCCTCAGCCCTCTTCTTCATATCCTCAGTATACTTAAGAAGATCGTCAGATGCATCGGCAATATCATTTGTATTATTGTAAACAGTACCCGTATTGTCATCCACAGTAGTCACTGTTGCAGATATCTCCTGCATTGTTGCTGAAAGCTCTTCCATTACAGATGATACATCACATGAATTCTCGTTGGCTTTCTTAACGCTTTCGAGGACATTACCGACAATATCCTCAAGCTTGTCAGAATCACTGGTAATCTCCTGCATTATATTCTGCAGTGTTCCTATGAATGTATTAATTCCATTACCAAGCTGTGCAATCTCATCCTTGCCATCTACCGCTATGCGTTCTGTAAGATTACCCTGCCCTTTATCAATGCTGCTTACTATCTCTCCAAGCTTCTTATTAGTAGCCGTCATAGGCTTTGTAACCTCAAAACGGATAATAATAATTGTAACTGCAGCTACCGCCATCGCAATAAAAAGGAATACCGCCGATGTAATTATAGCCGAATTATAAGCATCTGTCTGATGCTGTATTGCCATATCCATGCCATCATGATTGGCATCGATAAGCTGTTCCATAAGCTTGCTTATCTGATTGCCGAGATTAGTAAGTGATGAATTAGCAATACTTACAGCCTGCTGTGACTGACCGTCGTTACTGTACTTAATCGCCTGCTCAAAGTTCTTTACGTAGTTGGCATAAGCCTCTTTGAACTTCTGATATTCCTGTCTTGACTCATCATCAGCAAGTCTGCCCTCAAGCTGCGCGCACTGGTCATCAATCTCCGACTTAAGTTTTTCCGATTCAGTAGTAAGATTACGCTTTGTTGATCCGTCAGTGGCAATGCAATGTGCAAATATTACCCTCTGCAGTGATTCAAAATTAGCCGACATATCTCCTAATATTGATATGCTCTGTGCGTATTCTGATGATATCTTCCTGCTTGCATCCATTACCGAATTAAAGCTGAAATAATTCGTTACTGCCATAACAATCATACATAATACCATGAGCAGTGCAGGTACAAGAAGCTTTATCTTAATGCTCAGATTTTTTATAATACGCATAAATACCTCCATTTCTGTGCCCTTTACAAACATCAGCAAATCTGCTTATGCTAAAGGTACTATATCCATAGTAATTATTATATGGATTATATTATTTTAATCGAGGTTTTTCAACATATTTTGAGTTCATTTATATTTTATTACTGAAATTTTGCCATTAAAGAAGTACCAATTGTTCCTTCCGGCATTGCGATACCATAATTATCCGCTATTGTAGCACCTATAACGCCAAACGTATCCTGCTCATCGAGTTGTCCGTAACCGCTTAGCGAAGGTGAATATACAAGAAGAGGGACCTTCTCTCTTGTATGGTCCGTTCCCTTATACGTCGGATCATTACCATGGTCAGCCGTAATCATAAGCAGGTCATCACTTCTCAGATGCCCCAGAAGTTCTCCAAGCTTCACATCAAAGCGCTCCAGTTCGTCACCGTATCCCTGTGGATTCCGCCTGTGTCCCCACAATGCGTCAAAGTCAACAAGATTCACATAACACAGGCCGTCAAAATCCCTGTCTGCTATTGCAATAGTCTGCTCCATTCCGTGAACCGAACTCTTGGACCTGTTCACCTCTGTTATCCCCTGCATGTTGAATATATCACTTATCTTGCCGACTGATATCACATCTCTGCCCGACTCTTTAAGCGCATCAAGAACAGTCCTGCCTGTCGGACTCAGTGCATAATCGTGCCTGTTGGCTGTTCTTATAAATTCACCGCGCTTCATTCCCGTGTACGGTCTTGCTATTACCCTTCCGACGCGCCATTCCTCACGCATCGTCAGTTCTCTTGCTATCCTGCAGTAATGATACAGCGTATCAAGCCCCATTGTCTCTTCATTGCCGCATATCTGAAGCACCGAATCCGCTGATGTATACACAATAAGTTCGCCGTTATTAATCTCACGCTCGCCAAGCTCATCAAGAATCTGTGTTCCGCTCGCGCTCTTATTGCCTATTATCTTCCGTCCTGTTCTCTTCTCAAGCTCATCAATAAGTTCCTTCGGAAATCCGTGCTCACTGAATGTCTTAAACGGTTTCTGTGTATATATCCCCATCATCTCCCAGTGGCCGGTCATTGTATCTTTACCATTGCTTCTCTCATTAAGCTTAAGATAATATCCCTTAGGCCTGTCACATGGTGCAGCCTGCTTCAGGTTCACAAGATCCGCCATTCCAAGCTCTGCAAGATTAGGTATTGCAAATGTATCCCTGCTCTGTGATATATGCCCGAGCGTATTGACACCTATATCCCCAAAATCTGCCGAATCAGCCATCTCTCCGATTCCAAGTGAATCAATTACTATAACAAATATCCTTTTAAAACGTGCCATAAACCAAGTACCTCCATGTCTGATATTATAACACAGATCGGAATTTTATACGATCAATTCACCCATAAGCTCATCAACTGTTATTATGCGGTCTATCCGTGAAACATTGCTTCCACAGAATATAAGACCGTTTTCAATATCGCCCCTGACCGCATTTATAAGTGCCTTTGTTATACAGTACGGAACCTGTGAAGGATTGCAGTGTGCAAGGCATCCGAAGCATTCCGTTATGCGTTCGGGATTATCCTTTATGCGGCGTATGAAGCTGTTATTAAGCGCACGTCCGGGCATGCCTACAGGGCTTTTTATGATTGTTATGTCATCAGCCGATGCATCTATATACGCCTGTTTGTATGCATCACTGGCATCACATTCCTTCGTCGCCACAAACCGTGTGGCTGCCTGCACTCCGTCTGCCCCAAGAGACAGTGCATGCCTTACGTCATCGCCATTGAATATTCCGCCCGCTGCAATTACAGGAATATGTACGCCAAAGCGTTCTGCATACCCCTTAACACACTCAATTATCCCTCTTATCTCATCATCAAATCTCTCTCTGATACCTGATTCTATATCTTCCCTGCTGAATCCAAGATGGCCGCCTGCTTCCGGTCCTTCTATCACAACCATGTCCGCCGTCCTTTTATACTTCCGCTCCCACATTGACAATATTACTTTCACTGCCTTAACTGACGATACAATCGGTGCAATCTTTGTTCCGGTTCCCGCAACAAGCTCCGGAAGATCTACCGGAAGTCCGGCTCCGCTTATTATTATATCAGCACCGGCCTGTGCTGCTGTCCTTACATGCTCCCTGTAATCCTTAAGCGCCACCATTACATTGACACCTACAAGCCCCTCACGCTTCATTGCAAGTGCATTTTTTATATGTCTTGTAAGAGCTCTTATATTGGCTTCTCTTGTATTAGTCTTAAAATCAGGCTCGTCAAAGCCAATCTGAGCTGACGAAATAACTCCCACTCCTCCTGCGTGTGCCACCGCACCCGCAAGTTGTGAAAGACTTACTCCCACTCCCATTCCGCCCTGAATAACAGGGTATTTTGCGCATTTATCACCAAGTTCCAGACATTTCATTAACATATATCTCTCCTTATTATTTTGATTATCAAACTATTTTAGTATAAAATAAGACAATGCCCATGTCAAGCATTGTCTATCTTCCCTATCTTATCAAGTGCATCCTCTATTATCACATTAATTGACTGGTCAGTTATTCCTGCCACAAGGTTATCGCATCTGTTGACAGGCAGAAGAATCTTCACTGCAGCACTCTGTCCGACTGCCACAGCCATCGCCGGTGATATCTCACCAAGCAGCGCATCCGCAATGACAATTCCGACGGGTCCTATAATCACATCTGCTTTTCTCGCCCCGACAATAACCGCATTCTCACCTGTTGCCCCGCGCAGCTGTGTACCTTTGAGCATAGATGATGTTGCGACGGCATTGGTTCCTGCAACAGTCACATTATGTTCCGGATATCTCTTTAAAATTGAATTAACAAGCTGTTTTCCAAGCTTGCCGCCCTGACCGTCTATAATAAGTATATTCATATACTGCTCCTTTCATGCAGACATCATCTGAATAAATTTCTCAATCATGTGACAGACTATAATGAAGTTTAATATTAAATATCGGAACGTACGCGTTCCCGGAAAGGTGGTCACAATGGGAAACAGCACACTAAACTGCATTGCGCATACACTTATAATCATAGGTGCAATCAACTGGGGGCTTATCGGATTCTTCGGATTTGACCTTGTTGCATTCCTCTTCGGCAATATGTCATGGATCTCAAGAATCATATATGCAATAGTTGGTCTGTGTGGATTGTATGCACTGTCCTTCTACTCAATCCTTGCTCATCAGGAGTCCTAAACCAGACATATTATCACATATGCCAACAGAGAGCCGCTGCATCATACAGCGGCTCTTATATCTATCTGAAGCGTTCCTTAAGCTCCTTAAGTGCTGCACCAAATCTTTCAGATGCTGCAGTAGGGTTGCCGCGAAGCAGACCCCTGTGGAATATTGACATTCCTTTTGTAATACTATCTCTGTTAAGATTAAGTTCCTCAAGCTTTGCAGCAAGTACAGCCATCTTCTGTACTGCCTCTTCCTTTGCATCCTGTGCCGTAATCTTGGCACTGCTCTTAGCTGCATATACTTTATCAATTGCAGCTTCCTTTTTCTCAGATGCTATTCTTGCAGCCTGCGATTTCAGGAGGCTTAACTGTACCTGTATGTCATCAATCTGTGCGCGTATATCTGTCATCTTCTCAAGTGCCTTACCGACATCTACAGCCACCTTAGCAGATTCGATAGTATCAAGTACAAATAACACTCCGACAACAGCTATGACAACATAATCAACAACCGGCGGTATCTTATTAAGGACAAAATGCTCAATCGGCGGATGAAGCACATATGTCATCAGCAGTGTAAAGAAGCCCCATGCTATACTTGATGTAAGGCATATATAGCCCTTGATATTGAACCTCTGGTTACTGTAATCCCAGTAACGCATTTTGAAAAGCTTTTCCATCGCCCATCCGGTAAAGTATTCAAGTATTGTCGGTCCGATAACACCAAGACAGTACTGAAGCACATAATTACCCGGAAAAGGCAGTGTAAGAAGCAGCATAATCGTTGCGCCCGAACCATACAGCGGCAGCATAGGCATTCTTAAGAATCCCCTGTTGACCCATCGGTGTGACTTAATCGAAACATAGCATGATTCCCATACCCATCCGAGAAAACTATAAATAAAGAAAAATGTAATCCATTGATTCCAGCTGTAATAATACATCCACATTCTCCATTCCATGTTGCTATGGCAGATAATTACCGTAGAGCTCTATATCATCGAATATAGAATCCCATTTGTTAGTTCCGCCCGAAGTTACACACACATAGTGTTTATCTCCCTTGACAGCATAGCTTACGAGGCAGTTGCCTGATTCCGTGATATATCCGGTCTTACCGGCAGTAATCGTAACGCCTTCCGCTTCAGTACCATACATTCTGCTGAACATTGTACTTGTAAGAGCTATTCCGCCCGGATGCTGCGGTGATGGTGCCGTTGTATACTGATAAGTTGAAAGCACCTTCGCACACAGTTCATTCTGCATCGCATACTCCATTATCATTCCCATCTCTACCGGTGTTGTATACTGGTCGGCATCATATAATCCTGAAGTATTGGCAAAATGAGTATTTTTAAGGCCTATCTCTGCGCATTTGGCATTCATGAGCCCGGCATATTCCTCTTCTGAGCCTGCAATCATTCTTGCAAGTGCCTGCGCAGCATCCGCTCCCGAAGGAAGGATAAGCCCATAAAGCAGATCATTAGCCGTAACCTTTTCCCCGGGATCAAATCCCGCTCTTGATGCATTCTCCCTGACAAGCGGGTCTATAAGCTCCGTCGTCATTGTAAATGTATCATTCATGTCCCTGATATTCTCAACAGCTATTATGAGCGTCATAACCTTCGTCATCGAGGCCGGATATATCTTTGCGTCATACTGTCTTCCGGCAATAATCTCATGACTGTCTATATCCACAAGCGATATATATGCACTCTTGACCTTTTCCGACGTTATATCTTTGTAATCAGCAGACTTCACCGGCTGCGGAATTGTAATCACCTGCTTAACCGGCTCCTGCGATGAAGGTTCAACATAGGCCAACGTCTGCACAACTTCATCTGCCTGATTGCTGCCGCCCTTTATATGTGATATGGCACATCCTGCCATTCTTACAATTCCCGTGATAAGCACCGCAAGAATTATAAGTGCTGCTGTTCCGTATTTTATTCTGTTTATAAGAATTTCGCGTCTTCTTGCGCGTCTTTTCATCTCTCTTCTGTATGCCTGACTGCCCTGATTAGCAGTTCTATAATCTCCGGAATTGGTATTATTACCATTATAATTCCTTCTTTTGGCCGAATTACTGCTATTTTTCAGCCTTATGTTAAGTCTGGCAAGCACTCCTGCATTCCTTCTGCGCCTGCCTCTTGTAAATCTTTTATTACCCATGACCAATCCCCATCTTAAGCAACTTTTTCTTTGTCAAGCAGACTTACTGCTATAAACACAATTCCACATACCACAAGCATGTAGAAGCCTATCTGATTAAAGAAAACCTTACCGATTGCAGGGAATAGGCTCCATGTAATGATACATGCAATTGACGCAAGTATTGTGAAGAACCCTGCTCTCTTACCGGCAAACTTAGGGAAGAGAAGGCCTCCAAGTACAATAAATGATGTTCCTATTGCAAGCGAAAGCGCCTTCTGCATAGCACCGAGAATACTTGTAAACTGTGTTGAAACAATATACGTAACAGTTCCGACAATCGCAATTATTATCTTATTAACAAGAAATGTCTTTTCTTCAAATCTCTTTCCAAACTTAGTCTTAAAGAATACATCACGGCTGCATGTAGTAGAAAGTCCGATAAGCATGCTGCATGCTGTTGACATGTCTGCCGCCCACAGACCTGCAAGCGTAAGTCCTGCAATCCCCGCAGGAAGACTCATAAGTATTACAGGAAGCGCTGTTGAAGCTGCACCTTCAGGATAGAGTGCCTTTGAAGCCACACCAAGAAGTGCACATAAAAATCCCACCGGTATCATCATAAGCGCACCAATCCGGAAGCCTCTTACCGCATCCTTATCTGACCTGGATGTAAGTGCAATCTGTACAGCTCCCTGAACAGAATTGGTATTACCGCACATTACAACTATCCATCCAAGAATACCTGATACTCCCATACCTTCCCAAAGGCTCATGTAAGGCACGTCAGGATTAGCTGCTGCCATTGCAACTGCCGCATCCCAGCCGCCCTCATTAAATAAAACAACAAATGTTGCTACTATAACACCTACATATATAAGCGTAATATTCATAATATTACTCACACTTACTGAGCCCATTCCACCAACAAACGCAATAAGCATGAATATAATAAAACTGAAAAGTGTTGCGGTCTTAACATCACTGAATACTCCCGGAAGGAGTGAATACAGAATGCTTCCGCCTGCCTTATACTGTAATGCAATGATTCCGCACTGGATAATAATCATGGACACAATCATTATCTTCTCTGCCGCAGTACCATACATATTCCTTGTCATCTCACTTATTGTTGTATATCCGCTCGCACGAAGCTTCTTTACAAGCACAAGACTGCACACAACTGCACCGATAGCCCACGCAAGGTCATACCAGCCCGCTGACAGTCCCTTGGTAAATGCATTCTCAGCAATACCGATTGTTGACGCACCGCCGATTGCAAGTCCGGCAATCGTAACTGCCGTCAGCCACATATTATTCTTTCCCTTGTATAGCAGGAAATTCTCACCGTCCCTGCGCGCCTTTACTGACATAAAAATGCTGAGTGCAAAAAGCAGAGCTACATAAACAAGAACTATAATAAATGGAATATTAAACATCTGTAAATCCCCCGGAGTATTATTTTGTAAATTCACTGTTGATTGCATCGTACTCTTCTTTGAGCTGAGGCATAACGCTTCCGCCGTAAGGGATTACATACACGCTCTTATCTTTAAAATCTACTGTTGCAAGCAGGTCTTCTATATTATGATATGAATCAATCTTCATATCGCGCACCACGTCAGGATCCATCATGCTTAACATCTTAAGGTTACATTTGCTTATGGCTTCACATGCTGCATAGAATATATATCCGCCTATTGTAAATGCTTTTCTTAAGTCAGCGTCAAGAGTTCCTCTCTTAAGCGGTTCCATCCAGTCAAAGAAATCCTTGGCTCCGCCGCCTTCCCTGCACTCTGCAAGGAATATTACCGTGCCGCCCTTCTTAACTGCCCTTGTTGCATTAAATACTGTCTTAACAGCCTGATAAAGGTTAATATCCTTAGGAAACCCTCCACAGCTTGCTATAACAACATCCGCTTCATAATCAATAGGCTTGCCATAACATTTCTGACAGAATTCACAACTCTTAAGCCATGCATTATGAAAATCTCCGCAGAAAAGCCCACTGTGCTTAGATGATGTATTAACTACTATATTAACACCAAATGTCGGATTAAGCAGTCTTGCCGCTTCGTCCATATCTTCATTGATAGGGTTCATTGTAATCCTGCCGCCACCTACCTTAATGTCTGTTCTGGGTGCAGACGGGTCAAGTGCCCTCGTATGGTTCTGACGGATAGTCTGTCTTCCGCTGATTCCCGGAAGCACGCTCTTACGTCCTCCGCCGTATCCTGCCATTATATGATGTACGGTTCCGCCTATCATAATAGTCTTACGTCCGACTGCAAGCGGATTAACCCACACTTCCGTTCCTCTCGACGTTGTTCCTATATTAACAAGATCATCAGCATCACAGTCATGATTAACAACCTTAACCCTGTCATATACTTCCTTAGACGCAAGCTTACACAGCTCGTCTTCTGCTGCCGGTCTGTGTGAACCAAGTGCAACAACAACTATCATATTGTCATATGGGACACCAAGCTCATCGTGCAGATACTCAACAAGAATTGCAAGCACCTTGTCCTGTCTCATCCAGAATCTTGTAAGGTCACTTATTACAAATGTAACCTTATCATCTGCCTTAATAAGCTCTTTAAGTGGTTTTGAATCTATAACATCCTCATTAACTGCCCTGAGAAGCGCTGCCTTAAGATCTTCTATCTCAGGCATCCGGTTCTCAGTCAGATACTCTATCGACTTTGCCCCTTCTACATTAATGGTTACTTTGCCTTCACCATATTTTAACTCTACACTTTCCATCCGCATATCCTCCTTAAGCCTGCAGCTTTATATCTGCGAAGTCATATTATGTCATGTGCGGAAAGAAATCTTAATCCACTCCTTGGGCACACAAATACCTATTAATTTTAAACAATTTTCATATACAGTGCAATAGTTTTTCGCTCATTAACGCGCATTAATTCAACACTTTACGACAGCTCTCTTCCAATGTTTTAAGGAATTGTATAAGTTGTGTGAAAAAATTTTAATTTTTTTCAAAAAACCTGTTGACAAATCATTAGACCTATAGTATATTATCAAATGTGCTCAGCACGGAGCGCACAAAGCAAAAACTTCATAACATGCGCGAGTGGCTCAGCGGTGGAGCACCTCCTTGCCAAGGAGGGGGTCGCGGGTTCGATTCCCGTCTCGCGCTCTTAAAAAAGGATTCTCAGTTGAGAATCCTTTTTTGTTGCAGAAATCATAATTAATTCAGAATGAATAAGTAAGGAGGTCAACGCCAAAATGAAAACTCAGGAATTTGCAAACAAGGGACTGCAGACCGTAAAAATGGCAACACTCTATGAATTAAGACTGATGCTCACAAACAGTGCAAAGGAACAGTACACCACAGAAGAGCTTGTTGAACTGTTTGACAGGATTGCGGCTGAAAAGGACTTCTAAAATTCTGATAAGCCGTTACAGACAAGCATCTGCAGCAACTTCAAAAGGATTTCTTTTCTTTCTTGCAATCTCTTCCAAATACATTACTATCGCTATCTCCATGTCAATTCCAATTTCATCCAGAATGCTCTGTACTTCGTTCGAAAGTTCAGAATCCAAAGTTACAGTTATGGTGGTATCAGGGGTGTATGAGTCAGGCATTGGGGCTCCTTTCTGATGGTAGCAGGATATTATATTTATAATATCTGATTACATATACAATGGTATGGCAATTTAAGATTCAAAATTTTTTATTATAATAATCTTCTGTCAATCATACCTTAAAGTTTATATTCAATTTTTTGATATTTATATTTTAATATGTATTTATTAATTCGTAAGCCTCGATAAATACTTGCAAAAAGCCATAAGCTATTTACAGCCCAACATGTATCTATTAATTCAGAGCCTGACAACGGCATAAAGTGCAGTTTACGGTACCCAGCGGTCTCCATTCTGTTTTAGAACGGCCGTTTTCCGAAGCCAACGGCCTCCCATTTTTAGACAATATGTAATGACCTCCACTTCGTAACTTCATGGATTTACCTGTATAATGTAATTGTCAAACAACAAAAACAGGAATTACCGCATACAAAGGGAGATCACTAAAATGAATTATAACACAGTTTACGTAGGAATGGATGTTCATAAGGAAAGTTTTTCACTTTGCGCTTATACAATTGAAACCGAAAAGGCTTCTCACTACCAGAAAACAGAAGTTGATTACAAGAATGTCCTAAAATATGTGGAGTTTCTTAGAACCATCTACGGAGACGATGCTAACTTCATATGCGGTTATGAGACTGGTTACCTCGGTTATAATTTGTATCACCAGTTAACGGCGAATAACATAAAATGTATCATTCTCGCTCCTACTACAATGCTTGAGCAACGCAGTAAAAAGCGTATTAAAACCGACAAGCGAGATGCTGAAATCATTGCCAAATGTCTTGCGCAGCATAACTATAGCCCAGTTCATATCCCAACTGCAAAGGATGAAGAAACAAAAGAATTCTTGCGCATGAGGGATGATCACAAGCTGGCTCTCAAAAAAGTACCTCTTTTAGACAGATATAAGTTTTACAGTCACGTAATTTGTTCAGGTACTAAAATATTTTCACTGCCCGGATAATAGCTGCGTAGGTTTTACAGTCACGTAATTTGTTCAGGTACTAAAATCTCCTGAATACGTATCTAAGCAGATTAAATGTTTTACAGTCACGTAATTTGTTCAGGTACTAAAATTGTAAACCTCTTTTGCAATCTTTCTCATTTGTTTTACAGTCACGTAATTTGTTCAGGTACTAAAATCTTCCATTTTGCAGCCATCTGTGATTAATTGTTTTACAGTCACGTAATTTGTTCAGGTACTAAAATCACCGGATATTTCAATCTTTGAAGCTGATGGTTTTACAGTCACGTAATTTGTTCAGGTACTAAAATTGTTAAGCGCATCAAAATCAATGTCATTGGTTTTACAGTCACGTAATTTGTTCAGGTACTAAAATTTGTTAGGCGCCTGATTGATGCTGTTCGTTGTTTTACAGTCACGTAATTTGTTCAGGTACTAAAATCTATCAGAAATCTGACCCTTTAAGGATTCAGTTTTACAGTCACGTAATTTGTTCAGGTACTAAAATAACACTGCTCAGGAGAATAAGGAGAAGCAAGTTTTACAGTCACGTAATTTGTTCAGGTACTAAAATCTTAAATACATTAATGAAAATGACTCTTCTGTTTTACAGTCACGTAATTTGTTCAGGTACTAAAATTGAGTTGTTGCACACAGTTCCTTTGTTATGGTTTTACAGTCACGTAATTTGTTCAGGTACTAAAATAAATCTGTAGTTAGTTGATAATGAATAGTGGTTTTACAGTCACGTAATTTGTTCAGGTACTAAAATAACTATGTGAATATATAACAAATTATATGAGTTTTACAGTCACGTAATTTGTTCAGGTACTAAAATCTGCATGAGAGCCGGAACTGGCAGCAGGATGTTTTACAGTCACGTAATTTGTTCAGGTACTAAAATAAAAACCATTTCAGGTAAGCATCACAAAAAGTTTTACAGTCACGTAATTTGTTCAGGTACTAAAATCAGTGACACGCACCCAATTACCATAATTGGTTTTACAGTCACGTAATTTGTTCAGGTACTAAAATGTGGTGCTTGTATTCTTGGTGTCTTATTTGTTTTACAGTCACGTAATTTGTTCAGGTACTAAAATCGTTAGTAATAAAATCATCAGTCCACATATGTTTTACAGTCACGTAATTTGTTCAGGTACTAAAATCAGGCGCGGCGTATATTCATAAGAACAGTGGTTTTACAGTCACGTAATTTGTTCAGGTACTAAAATCCGGTTTCATCGAAGTGACGCTTGCAACTGGTTTTACAGTCACGTAATTTGTTCAGGTACTAAAATAACGTCATAGAATAACATCGTAAGCTACTTGTTTTACAGTCACGTAATTTGTTCAGGTACTAAAATCGATAAAGAGTTAATATCGCGTCAAATATGTTTTACAGTCACGTAATTTGTTCAGGTACTAAAATTGCTGTAACATTGCTAGAATTGAAGGACGGTTTTACAGTCACGTAATTTGTTCAGGTACTAAAATATGTACCTGATGCTGAACAATATCACATAAGTTTTACAGTCACGTAATTTGTTCAGGTACTAAAATCTGCAGACAATGCTGTATTCGATGTTTCGGTTTTACAGTCACGTAATTTGTTCAGGTACTAAAATCAGCATACGCACGTAGGAACTTGTGGTTAGTTTTACAGTCACGTAATTTGTTCAGGTACTAAAATATGGAATAAATACCCGATATTAATATGTAAGTTTTACAGTCACGTAATTTGTTCAGGTACTAAAATACCGCTATACGCTCTGAATTGTTAGTATATGTTTTACAGTCACGTAATTTGTTCAGGTACTAAAATCTACCTTTGTCTCACTTAAACGGGCTTTGTGTTTTACAGTCACGTAATTTGTTCAGGTACTAAAATACACATCAACTCACATGCAGGTTGGTTTTAGTTTTACAGTCACGTAATTTGTTCAGGTACTAAAATATTTTGATACAGGAGAATTGTTGTAAATGTGTTTTACAGTCACGTAATTTGTTCAGGTACTAAAATAGGAATTCTCAGGGTTTGAGAGCATGGATGGTTTTACAGTCACGTAATTTGTTCAGGTACTAAAATTTTTCTTCATTGAATAATGTTTCACGTGAGTTTTACAGTCACGTAATTTGTTCAGGTACTAAAATTAGTCGGAGGATCAGGATCTGGCAAAACAGTTTTACAGTCACGTAATTTGTTCAGGTACTAAAATCAGCTATCTTTAATATTCCGGCGGATCCGTGTTTTACAGTCACGTAATTTGTTCAGGTACTAAAATCACGTCTTTAAATCCTATTGCCGGACAGAGTTTTACAGTCACGTAATTTGTTCAGGTACTAAAATGTAAGTACTAATACAGATATTAATATGTAAGTTTTACAGTCACGTAATTTGTTCAGGTACTAAAATCCTGCACTTGCTAGCGTAGAAACCGCTTTAGTTTTACAGTCACGTAATTTGTTCAGGTACTAAAATCATTGTTGTTTTGCTGTGGTGCAGTGTATGGTTTTACAGTCACGTAATTTGTTCAGGTACTAAAATTACATCGCTTCCTTTATTATACACATTAGGTTTTACAGTCACGTAATTTGTTCAGGTACTAAAATAAATAATGAAAAGCGTTCAATTATGTATGTGTTTTACAGTCACGTAATTTGTTCAGGTACTAAAATTAAGTTTATTAATGTTAGTGGCTTAAACAGGTTTTACAGTCACGTAATTTGTTCAGGTACTAAAATATCAAAAGATTTTTATTTGAATCAGCGACAGTTTTACAGTCACGTAATTTGTTCAGGTACTAAAATGAACTTGCCTGTACTGCTTTTAATCTTGCGGTTTTACAGTCACGTAATTTGTTCAGGTACTAAAATCTATCCATACACTGAGCTTGTCAATTATAAGTTTTACAGTCACGTAATTTGTTCAGGTACTAAAATTCTATGTATTCATGTGCGAAGATCTTTCTGGTTTTACAGTCACGTAATTTGTTCAGGTACTAAAATATAAACCACTTATTATAAGCTTCAGAAAATGTTTTACAGTCACGTAATTTGTTCAGGTACTAAAATACCAAATCATGTTATCCAAAAACGTCTTTTCTTCAAATCATCTCCGATATTTTAATTTCTACTTTTATATTATACCATAAATTATGCCTGTAAGAAAGCCATTTCGAGCATCTTTCCTTCCGGCATTCTGTCATATAACAATAGTGATTGGTTAATCATCTTGCAGACAACATTTTCTTCAACGCCGTATAAATAATCTTTCATTCCTATTCTCTGAATAATTCTTGATAAAATATTCTGCATATGTTCAACAGAAATATCCTTTGCATATGGATAATTATTGCTTATGAACGTACATATCTTCTCAAGTTCCGGCATCTGAAAATCAACATCTCCAAACACAGATATCCCCTGACAAAGCTCTTCATTAAAGTATACATATCCTTCAAGACTTGATGAAAACACAAAATGCACATCATATTTTCTTGATATTTGCTCAGCTCTACGCAATATTTCTACATATTCATTTTGCTCTACCATATAATCAATATTTTCAAATATTACCATTGTTTTTTTAGGATTGCATTCCGTTATTGAATCAACTAAATTTAGCAGAATAATTATAAGTTCATAATCACTTTTATCTAATAAATCTGTATCATTGATTCCTGAAACATCCGATTTTTGAACCATATCCCACACTTCTGACATTGTGTATGTTAATTCAATGTCTCCCAATTTTCCCACATCTCCATTAATCATCCGGAACATTTCATCTACTTCCTCGCTTATAATACGGAGATGTGACTGCCAATCAAATTTCTGCATTAACTTTTTTATGTACTCCATCATCAAACTTTGTTTTGAGCATTTTATCATCTGTATAATATCCGTATTTTGTTTAACCGATATAACACTAAAATATTTTCTTCCACTCTGCTGTCCTTCAATCAGTACATTATCTCTCCATTTATTTTTAACTTCCGCATACTTGTATGTACCGAAATATCTTCTCAGTGATTCCAATATATAGCTTTTTTTCCTGACATTCTGTCCACACAATTGCGTTACAGGTTGCATGTCAAATGTATAGCTTTTTTCGTATTCAGTTATCTCTATTTTCATATAACAATCAACCTTTCTGTGCCTATTGCAGTCTCTGCTGTCTGGCGACTTCCTACTAGTAATTTCATATCCTCATACTGCTTTTCCGTAACACAAAGTAAACGTACATTTCCTTCCTGAGGGAGATTTTTCTTAATTCTGTTCTCCAATCGTATTGCATACTCTCTGCTTGGACATATTCTTACGTATACCGAATATTGAATCATTACAAAGCCTTCCTGAATAAGATTTTTTCTAAATATCCTGTATGCCCTTTTTTGTCCTTCAGTATCTACAGGTAAGTCAAACATACATAACATTCTCATAAGCTTATATTTTTCCATACTCCTATCCCACTAATTCAGATATCCTTGGAAACACAATATCATCTGTCCTTCCCATTACAAAAGATGCATATTGTTCTACATAATTTTCAATCATATTGCACACATACATCTTCTTATTTCTATAAACTATTTTCATATTCAATATATTTACTAATTTTCTTCTGTGTTCAGGAGTAAAATACTCATCATTTTTCATGCTGTTATATGCAACAATATCCACCATAGGTCTTAATGGTTCCATTAAATCATCCACAAGATTAAATCTATTATATTCGCTCTTATGATGTATTCCTATTTGTGTATTAAGCCCATACCCAACGCACGCCCTGGCTATATATCCTCTAAGGACTGCATATCCATAATCTAATCCGCTGTTTAATAATATATCTTCATTCCCTCTGGAAAATGATGTCCCCATCAAAAGATTAAAATACACTTTTGCAGCATGCGCCTCTCTATTAGATTTATCTGCATTCAAAATATCTCTTGAAAATTCCCTTATTTTATCTGCGCCCTCTTTATCATCTGTTATCATGCCGTATGCTTTCGCTTGATTTTCAATTTTTACGGTCACTATTTTCTTCCATAAATCCCCATAATATTTTCTATCCTTTTCAATCTGAAAGCCAATAACCTTAGATGATCTGCTATGATTATCATATGAGCTGTAAAATCCTGTTGGAAGATGTTGTTGATTACAAATCATCAATCCAATCCCCTGCTCAGATAATTGGCACATTAGCCTTGTAGATAAATTGGAACACAGATTATCTACCACAATCATAGATATATCATCAAGAGGTATCCAGACATCCTCACCACATTTGGTAACTATTAGATTATTTAGTTTTACTTTTATTGTAACTTCATTTTCTATAAGCACTACTCTAAAAGCCATCGTCATCCCCCTAAAAAGGCAAAAAAAGGAGCACCCGTCGGTGCTCCTGATTTCGGCATAAAGCCTTGTTTTAGTAGATCTAAACAAATTACGTGACTGTAAAAATTTGTTTTCTACAATCATATTGTAAAATCAAAAGCTCGTATTGTCAATATGTATTAACAAAACTTTGTAAACTTTTCTTTTTCACAAAGATACCTATTTCCAAGGATATCTGTTCTGTATTTTTTTATACTTTTAGTCTTGCCAAGACCTACAGGATTTTGCTTCTCAAAATTCGCTTTATTTATAGGCTTTGTTTCTATATAATTTCTAACCTTTGGCATAGTTCTGGAAACAAATCTTTCAACAAAAACTTTCCCCTCCTTCTCATATTCTATAATATCATTTTTATAAAATGAAAATCTAAACTCATATCCCAATTGCTCCAAATCATCTCTGGACTGTCCCGGTTCAATCATCTTTTCATTTATAAGTATTCTAGTGTATAAATCTTCATCAATAACATTTGCTCCATTTTGAGATTTAATATCCGATTGTTTAACACCAACTAAATAATACATTTTATCTGATTCTTTGTAATACACATCCATTCTATACGGCACAAGACTCTCAAGAATAACTTTTCTGCTATCTTTTTCAAGCCCATACTTATGTGATATATCAATGCAAGCTCCTACTTCACCATCCTTGTACTTCAACTTATCAATTCTTGGTCCATTATGCCTTTTAGAATACTTTCTTACAACATCTCCTGTCTCCTTTTCATATTGTACAAAGGGATTAGGTGCATCCTTATAATCTTCAAATATCTTGACAAGATTATTAAATGTCTGCCTATCATTTAAGTACACCAGCAATTTTTCCCTATCGCTTTCTTTCTCGCTAAATGCAAGCTTTTTAAATAACTTAATACCTTCTTTCGTTCTAATATCGAATTTATTTATCTTATATTTCTTTCCATCATATTCTCTTGTACCACGAATTGTCTGATTACACAGTCCCTGATTCGATTTTCTCACAATAAAATGCCAAAACTTTACATCTTTTTCAGCTTTTACAATCTCATTCCTAATAGCCGACCATTTTCTGCCATAGAGATAATCCACATACACATCATCTGACATCTTTTCATTCCACATATCATTTTTTAGAATTTCACCTGTCTCAAAATCAATAAATTCTCCCTGAAGTCTGCGATATGCCTCATATCCCATTTCTGAAAATCCCATCAGCATTGCATCAACTGCATGATGCGAATAACTCTCATCACGATTTTTATCCAGCTTCATATTGCTGCGCATCTGATGTGTATAACTGCCCTTAATGACTTTTACTTTTGTATCTGCTTCCTTGGCTTTAAAGAAATTTTGAACAGTGTTTAGAACAACACGCGATGCGTAGCCTGTATCATTAATATTTCTATTAATAAAGCCCTTAAGTACATCCCTCTTGGTTATATCTTCGCTATATAGCAAATTCTGAACTTTTTTCCTTGATATGGCATATTCTTTTTTCTTCGATAAATTCACAACATTCGCCTTAAATTGTTCATAAGTCCATGCACCATCAGAATGTGTAATATAGAAATATGGTGTCTGATTTCCTTTTTTCTGATTTTCCGAACGATATACCAATACCTTGTTACTTCTTGAATCATCAAAAGAAATTGATCTTGGTATTATATGGTCAATTTCAAACAAATCAGGATTTTTAATTATATCTTCCGGGTCAATTGTTCGTCCCGAATAAAGGCATATTCCATCCTGTTCATTCCATAATTTAAGCTTGAGCGAAAGCTGCTTTTGAGAAGAAAAATCAGACGATGACAATTTGATATTATATATTTGGGCAAGTTTTCCTTCAATAAACTCCATTTCCTTTTCATTAAGCTTCTGACTATCTGTAATTCTCTTTCTCTCTTCATCGGAATTTCTATCTCTCGGCATCTCAATTACAATAGTATCCAATACCTTATATTTCTTTAATACTGCATTAAGAATCTTAAACGATATCCTTACAGATCTCCTAACAACAGGATTGTATATTTCGTCACTGATTACATCTACAGGTATGTAATTCAATCCGGCAAAATCCTCTGAAGATCCTTTTGCAACCCCCATCTCAGTCAGGAGTGTCATCTGCTCTTTCGGCTGAATATACATCTCCGGAATCAATTCATTCATTATCTTAAGAGAAAATGACTGCCATTTACTAAATGACGAACTATTCGCCTTTCTAAAACTTATCAGACATTCCTTAACGCTATCATCCAAATTAAGCCCTGATTCATTAAACGCTTCCACCAGCGCTTCTTTATCTGTATTTATAGTCATTATATAGCCAATTTTATCCAATTCGTCACGGGAAAACTTGTCAATATCTGTTCCAATCTCAGATAATGATTTTCTCATCTTATTATAAGTTTCAAACTTATGAAACTGTTCTTTCCCAGATTTGTCTATTCTGGCTCCACTAAAATTTTCTATAGTTTCTCCCATACAATCAGCAATTATCTTACGCATATTTACCATATTGCTTGCCTTTATACGCTGAACAATTGCATGCTTCTCACTCTCTTCTAATTTACGCCCATTAATTGTGAGATTGTTTAAATCATTCAAAAGATTAAACTCCTGTGCGGTATAAGAAGCAGCAGCACCACGAAGTTCATCTGGGTATACACTGCATTTTCCAATTAACTTTTCAAAAATATTTTCTTCATCTATATAATTGCCATTCTGATCTAACCTTGTTGTAAATCTTCCATAATCCGTTCTTGACTTTTCATTGCCGGGTCCTTCGTAATACTTCCTTTTTCTGTTGAATATCAGAATATAATCATCACATAATTCGTCTGTTAATTCATTATGATAAAGCTTCTGTGTCTCAAGTACTTTCTTAATCTCTTTTCTATATGCGCCAATAGTAAATACATTACTCAAATCTATCTTTTCGTTATTGTCATCAGTTATCTGTGTCTGTCCCCTGTATTTTCCTATTGTCTGCAGTCTGTCTCTTTGTATCTCACATGGATAATGTTTTTCAAGTGCCTTTGCATTTTCCTTAAGTCCATTTGTATAAGCGTTTGAACTGGAAAGCGAATCATCCTGTGCGTCTTCTAAATATGAAATTCCTCGATGCTTCAAATAACTATATAAAATCAAATAAAGTTCATCTAATGAAATCTCTTCTCTCAGCGCTTTTACTTTAAGATTCACAATCTCTGTAGATTTATATTGAGGAATAGACAAGTTGTTTTTTCTCCACAACTTATTAAAATCATCAAGGCGCGTTCTTTGACGCCTTTTTATTCTTCTTGCCTGTCGCATCTCTCTTCTAACCTGATTGCCTGCTGCCGACGCTTCAGGGAAAATGTTTGAGCCAGCTTCCAATACAGTTTCTGATTCCTTGTCCAATACTGCCCACCCCACAGATGCAATGCCAATGTCCAATGCTAAAATTAGTTTCATCATTAACCCTCCTTATAATCCAATACCTTTTATATAAATAATCCAAATTATATATATCATATTTAATGTCCAATATTCAGTGCATTAATTACTTTTTTTACAAAAAAGGAGCTTGCTTAGAAGCTCCTTTAATTCACGCAATGTGAGCCATCAACGATGACGATTAGAATAAATTTTTATTTGAACTTATGATATAATTTAGTATGGTACTAAACTATTTGTAGTATACTATCTAATATTATACATGTCAAGTACAAAAATAACTTATTTTTCAGTACTTATTTTATATAAACCCCTTAATCTTCAGATATTCCTTAATCAGCTTCACGCTGTCATCAATGCCAACGCGTGCGCTGTTTATGGTCATATCGTAGTTAACCGGGTTGGTCCAGTAGTTGCCGTGAGTATAGTATTCGTAGTAGTCTGCCCTGAACTTATCCGTGTTCTTAATGGTGGCGGCTGCGACTTCCTCTGTTACGCCCATGTGCTCAATAGTGCGCTCAACGCAGAAGCTGCGGGGTGCTTCAACATATATGCTGACCACGTTGGTGCGTCCGCGTAATATGTAGTCGGCACATTTTCCAACTATACAGCATGACTCGGTATCCGCAAGATTTTCTATAATCTTTTTCTGGTATTCAAAGAGCGTATCATCCGATACGAATTTCTCATTTCTTGTAATATAACCGCGGGCTTTGGGAAGTCCTCTCAAGAAATTCGAGAAGCCGCCATTGGTGCGCACCTTTTCATCAACAGCCTTAAATACCTCCTCATCAAGACCACTGAGCTGGGATGCTAGTGTAAGGATTCTGTTCTCGTAGCAGTTGATACCAAGCTCATGTGCAAGCTTGGAGGCTATCTCCTTGCCACCGCTTCCGAAGCCTCTTGCAAATGTAACAACAAAATTATTATCCATAGCTATCTCTCTCCTTCCTATCCTGCAATGTATCTGCTCAGGAACTCACGCGACCTTGGATTCTTTGGATTTGTAAAGAATTCGGCAGGCGTTGTATCCTCTGCTATGTAACCCTGATCCATGAATATGATTCTTGATGAGACATCACGCGCAAATCCCATCTCATGGGTTACAATTAACATTGTAAGTCCGCTCTGTGCAAGCTCCTGCATTACACCGAGCACTTCACCGACCATCTCAGGGTCAAGCGCCGATGTCGGCTCATCGAACAGTAACACCTCAGGATTCATGCAGAGACCTCTTGCAATTGCAACCCTCTGCTTCTGTCCGCCTGACAGATGCGCCGGAAGTGCATTTATATATGGTGCCATTCCTACTTTCTTAAGATGTGTGATTGCGCGCTCCCTTGCCTCCTCCTTCGGAAGGTGGAGAACCTTGCGTGTGCCTGCCATACAGTTTTCAAGTACTGTCATGTTATTGAAGAGATTAAATGACTGGAATACCATTCCCACTTTTGAACGGTACTCGTTTACATCCTTCTGGGAATCCTTAATCTCATTGCCATGATAGAAAATCTGTCCGCTCGACTGGTGCTCCAGCCTGTTGACGCACCTGAGGAGCGTTGATTTGCCTGAACCTGATGAACCGAGAATACTTATCACATCACCTTTATTAACTCCAAAGCTTATGCTTCTTAATACCTCATGGTCACCGAATGACTTACTCAGGTCCTTAATTTCAATAATCTTTTCTTCGCTCATATATGCCTCCGTTTCTGCTGTCCGTCATTCCTGCTATTATCCCTACTGTCCGTCATCCATGTACTCAACCGCAAGCACGTAATCCTTCTTGGCTGCCAGCTTTTTCTCAAGTACGAGGAACAGTCTGTTGAAGATAAAACAAAGTACGAAAAATATTACTGCAATCAGCAGATATGCTTCAAAATATCTGTAATAGATTGCGCCGGTTGTCTTTGCCACAAGGAACAGCTCCGATACACCGATTACGTTAAGTACTGATGTCATCTTAAGGTTAGTAAGAAACATATTGGCCATTTCAGGAATAATATTTCTGAAAGCCTGTGGAATAATAACCACAACCATTGCCTTAAGCGGTGACATTCCGAGTGCAAGTGCTCCTTCACGCTGCCCGACATCGATTGACTTGATGCCGGCCCTTACAGTCTCTGCCATATATGCGCCTGTATTTAAAAATGTTACAAGAATACCGGCAGGTATCGGCGAGATTGAGCCTCCCGCCAGCCTGATTCCGTAGTAGATTACCATTGCCTGTACAATCATTGGTGTGTCTCTGAACACTTCAACATATACTGCAAAAATTATTTTCACAAGCTTTATAATAATCTTCTTAAAAATATTGTCTTCCCTGTTAATCTGTACATCCTCTATGACACCAATCAGGAATCCGAGCAAGAATCCTATTATCGTTCCTATTATGGCAACATAAAGTGTAATCCACGTTCCCGATAAGAACATGTTAAAGTATTTTTTTGCCAGAAACGCTACCCACTCATAGGATGCGACCGGTTCTTCTATAGATAATAATGCAATCATATCTCTTACCTCCTGTTATCCCAATTGCTGCCCCGCAATGCTTAGTTGCTTGATGGCATAAGCTTTATTGCCTTGTCCATGAGCTTATCCATTTCATCCTTGTTATTCCAGTTAAGGTCCTTCATTGCCTGGTTAAGTGTATCCTTAAGTGCTGTATCTGACTTTCTTGTTGCGATACATACATTCTGTGAACCTGTATCATTTACAAGACCGTCACTTGAATCAAGCTGCAGGATTACAAGGTCAGGATTAGTAAGCTGTGCTGAGATTGCTGTCGGAAGGTCGACCATACATACATCAGCGACACCATTTGTTATAGCCATAAATGCTTCTGCACATGTCTCATAATTGGCACCAATCTTAGCATCCGGAATCTGTCCCATCATATCTACCCAGCATGTACCAATCTGTGTTGTCGTTGTTACGCCCTTGCCCTTAAAGTCTGAAAGCTTTGTATAATTTTCATAAGCTGAGCCCTTCTTTACCACAAGGCAGTCAGATCTGTAATAATAAACATCTGTAAATGCATATGTAGCTTCTCTTGCCTTTGTCTTGCCCATACCGGCTATAATACAGTCATAATCACCTGCATCCATGCTGAGTCCGATTGAATTCCACTCAACCTTATGAATCTCAAGATCCATATCAAGCTTATCAGCAAGCATCCTGGCTACCATTACGTCATAGCCGTATGCGTAATAATTCGTTCCGTAGATTGGAACTGCCTGTGAACCGTCTGACATAGTCGCTGATTCCTGAGTCCAGTTAAATGGAGCATACGCACATTCCATACCAACTCTCAATACCTTTTTGCCGCTTGCATTAGTCGGCGTCTCATTACCCGACTTGCTTCCGCATCCTGTGAAGCAGGATACAACCATAACACATAACATTATAATCGTAAAAATTTTCTTCTTCATAAGCCCTACTCTCCTTTTCTTATACATGTCCATTATTTTGCACCTAATAAAAAAAGACATCTGCCAGCTGTCTCCAGCTTTTCAGACGCCTTTGTCCAAAAAATAAAGGCACTACCTACTTTTTCAAGTAAATAGCGCCTTTGCTTTTGCTTAGTGGTAATATATCACCTGTCTATTATTTTGAATTGGAAAAAATGGAAGTAATTGTAAAAATTTAAACATATTACTATTACATTTATACTATCAGCCTGTCGCCAAACGCCTTAACAAAGCCAATCGGCGTGTATGTCGTAAATTTCTTAAAATCATTAATCAGATGCGATTGGTCATAATATCCAAGCTCTTCATATATTGCATCGTAATCAATGTCATCATTCTGCAACAGCCTTATTGCCTTCTGCATGCGTGCAATGCTCGCAAACTTTTTAATCGTCATTCCCATGGACTGTTTGAACACCATGTCACAATATCTGTGCGTATATCCAAGTTCTGCCGCAAGCCCGGCAATATCAACATTGCCGCTTGACCTCACGACTTCATCAATAATCCAGCGTGTTATGTCATGAACCGGTGCCATGTTCTCCTTCGGAAATGCATCCGCAAAGAAAGCCACCTTTTCATCAACCGTCGCAGCCTCACTCATCAGATACTTAAGCTGCCTTACGTCAAACATCTGCGTAATGTCACGATTGCCGGATATGACCTCATTGATGTCACTCTTAATCGATGCCGGTATCACGCCGGGTCTGAATCTTACTGCAATAAGCTTCTCATATCCTGATGCCTGCGCGCGCCTTGCATTCACCGCGCTTCCGGCGAACTGCACAATCACTCCGCCATTCTTCTGACAGCACTGCGCATCAAGGCAGGCATCAGGAATAACTATTATCTCCTCAAGTTTCGGATTATCAATCTCATAATATTGAAAAAACACATCACTCTCAAGACTTCGCTCATAATAGCTTACGCCTTTGTCCATGCAGAAGGTTATTGGGTTCATTATTGCCTGATTCATTGGCGTGGCTCCTCATCAAAAACTTTTTTAAAAGACTTTTCTACTCTTCAAATATCCTCAATCTTTTAGCAATCTCCTCAGGCTCCGGCAACATTTCTTTCATATCTTCCGGTAAAGTATTCCTTAACTTGTATGTTGCTACTCCAATCGGAGAATTACTATTCTTCAATGCATATTCCACATAAGTTTTATCCTTGCTTTTGCAAATAATAATTCCAATTGATGGATTCTCCTCCGGCAATTTCACCTGCTCATCCAATGCAGACAAATACAGTTGCATCTTACCAGCATATTCAGCTTCAAATTCACCAATTTTTAGTTCTATTGCTATCAGACTTCTTAATCTTCTGTGAAACAACAATAAATCAATATATAAATCCCTATTTCCTGCCATCAAATGATATTGATTTCCTATATACGTATAATCTCCACCCATTTCTATCAAAAAGGCTCTTATATTATTTACCAACTGCATTTCTAATTCATGTTCAGAATATTCAGGTGACAACTCTGCAAAATCAAATGTATATTCATCTTTTACCGCAAGTTTAGCCTGTACTCTTTGTTCAACAGGAAGTACCAAATCAAAATTTGTCTGATTCAGTAAATATTTTTCATAGGTCTGCGCCTCAACAAAATTAGTTAAAACTCTTTTAGTCCAACCATACCTTTTCGTCATTTGAATATAAAATTCTCGTTGCAAGTCATCCTTGCATTTTTCCATGATGATAATATTATTACTCCAACTAATTTCTCGCACCAATGGTGCGAGTTTTTCAGAATTGCGATATGTCAGATAAAAATTACGCATTCTCCATAGATTTGCCGCCGAATAACCTTTTGCTCCAGGAAATTCTTTTTGTAATTCTACTGAAAGCACCTGTACAATTGATTTTCCCCACCCTTTTTCCTGCTGTTGTCGATATATCTCTTCTCCTATTTCCCAATATAGATTTATTGTTTCAGAATTAATCAACTTTATAACTTGATACTGCTTTTTATGAATTAACTCTTTTAAATCATCCACAAGAGGTTCATATCCCTGAATTTCATTTTTATCCATACGCATCCCCATTTCTCGCACCAATGGTGCGATTTTTATAATTGAATTTATTTTAAATAACCTCTGACAAATTTACTATCTTCCGTTATTATTCTTCCTCATCCTCAATCCCACGCATCAGAAAATCATTCCACCTCGCATTAACCGCCTCCAGCTCTTTCTTCTCCATAATGCGGTTTCTGTCGCTGAGTATCGATATCATCTCATCTGCAATCTCCTCTACCGGCGGATGCTCATAATGATACAGATATCCTATCATCCTCTGCGCCGTAAAGTCCGTATTAAGATTCTTTGTCACAAGGTCGCAGAATTCCTCGCGGTACCCGCGCTGCAGCATAAGATTATACAATTCAACACTTTTTGGTGATTTTGGTTTCATGGTGCTACTTCCTCTCAATTCTTTGCATAATAATTCTTTCTTCCTTAGCATTATGCTATTTTGCATGATTCTGACTTTCTGACTGTTATTCCTGATGTTGGGATGAGACGCATGGCTGGCTCCTTGCATATATATGTACTTTTAATTTAATCTGTCACTTTCAGATTATAGCAAAAAAGAGAGGGTTTTGCACCAATGTCTTAGCTAAGCAAGGCATTATTAGCATTTCTTGACACAATTTAATCCGTACTGTCTGATTACCGATATTACACTTCTTATATAACAACAGGGCTGCTACCTTACTTATACAAGCATTAAGGTAGCAGCCCTGCACTAAAATTCCAGACTGTCTGCATTCAGCAGAAAATATTTCATTCCCATTTTTTGTGCATATGCACACTTTTTCGTAATGTTCCTACACTCCCGAGTACGCCGCAAAGCCCGCATCTATCGGAAGCACTACTCCCGTGATTGCGCTTGCCGCCCTGTCATCACACAGGAATAGCACTCCACCGAGAAGCTCTGAGCTGTCAACAAATCTTCCGGCAGGCGTGCCGTTAAGAATCTTACCGGAGCGTGGTGTCGGCGTTCCGTCCTCATTGAACAGCAGCGCACGGTTCTGGTTGGACACAAGGAATCCCGGTGCGATTGCATTACATCTTATTCCTGACCTAGCAAAATACGTCGCAAGCCACTGTGTGAAGTTGCTTATGGCTGCCTTGGCACCGGAATATGCCGGAATCTTGGTTAGCGGCGTGTACGCATTCATTGAGGATATATTAAGAATATTTCCCGACTGGCGCTCGACCATATCCTTTGCAAATACCTGTGCCGGTATAAGTGAGCCCTGAAAATTAAGCCTGAATACAAAGTCTACACCGGCAGCATCCAGTTCAAAGAATGTCTTCTGACCGGGTCTTGCTTCGTGCTGATATTCATTGTCGGTTGTTGCCTTGGGATTATTGCCTCCAGCTCCGTTTATAAGGATGTCACACGGGCCGTACTTTGCGAGTACACTCTTATGAACCTCCTCAAGAGCTTCTGCATCAAGCACATTTGCCTTATATCCGGTACACTCAAGTCCTTCATTTTTCAATTCATCAGCAAGCCTGCGCACGGCATCCTCATTAAGGTCGAGTGCCGCAACTCTCGCACCCGACTGTGCAAATGCCTTAACCATCTCTGCACACAGTACTCCGCCCGCTCCTGTAATCACAACTGTTTTTCCTGTGTAATCAATATTTAAAGGTAAATCAAGCATTATTCTATAATCCCTCCGTTAGCCTCGATAAGCCCGTTAATATATGCGCTTCCAAGCGCCCTGTCATATAATCCGTAGCCCGGTCTGCCTTTTTCGCCCCATATCATTCTTCCGTGGTCGGGACGGAAATATCCGTCAAAGCCTGTCTCCACAAGAGCCTTTATAATCTCATTCATATCAAGGCTTCCCTCGCGTGACAAATGCCCCGATTCCTCGAATGAGCCATCAGAAAGTATTTTTACATTGCGAAGGTGCATAAAGCCTATTCTGTGCATGGATGAATATTTTCTCACAAGCTCAGGGACATCATTACCGCGCGAACATCCAAGCGAGCCTGTACATAAGCACAGTGCATTGCTTGGGCTGTCAACTATTGCAAGGTAACGGTCTATATTTTCCTCGCATGTGACTACGCGCGGTATCCCGAATATCGGATACGGAGGGTCATCCGGATGAAGTGCCATAATCACGCCGCACTCCTGCGCCACAGGTATTACTTTCTTAAGAAAATACCCTATATTCTCCCAGAGACCCTCCTCTCCAAGCTCAGCATATGCCTTTATCAGCTCTCTCACTTCATCCTGTGAATAGCTTGCATCCCAGCCGGGCAGATGTATGTCATCCTTAAGCGGGTCGAGCCCGTTCAACTGCTCCCAATACATAACAAGGCTGGTTGAGCCGTCTTTGGCTGCCTTATCAAGCTGTGTGCGCGTCCAGTCGAATACTGGCATGAAGTTATAGGTAATGCATTTTACTCCATACTTTGCGCATCTCCTTATTGACTCGCAGTAATTTTCAATGTGCCTGTCCCTCTTTGCGGTTCCAAGCTTTATATCCTCGGTTACGGGAATTGATTCAACAACGTCAAAGATAAGTCCATTTTTGCGGCACTCATCCGCAATGTGCTTAATACTTTCCTCAGGCCATACCTCCCCGGGCTTCACATCATAGACCGCAGACACAATTGAACGCATTCCCGGTATCTGCCTGATATTCTGTAACGTAACAGGGTCGCTGTCTCCGTACCATCTGAACGAACTCTTCATAAATTATCTCCATTTCCCATCATTTATTTTTTGCTATCTCCGCAATATTAATTATTGTGTAAATGATATTAAGCACACCGCACAACGGCATTACAAAGTAAAATATCCCGACAGGCACACCAAGTGATGATGTCATCTGCCCCATTGCAAGCCTGCTTATCTGCCAGCCGCCGTATACAAGGATTGCGAGCGAGAACAGCAGAGCAATCAGCTCATGCAATATTCTCATATATGAACGCATCTGCGGATTCAGCCGGTCAACCAGAACCGGTATGTTCATGTGACCGCTCTCTGATGTCACAATAGATGCTCCCAGAAGGCTCATCCATGCAAACAGGTATGACACAAGCTCCTCTGACCACGTTGACGGATTTTTAAGGACATATCTTGTGAATACCTGCCAGCATGTAAGTGCGACCATTACAATAAAACTCATGCCCGCAACGCCGTTTAAAGCTTTCGTAAGAACCGTTTTTATCTTCATTCTCCCCTCTCATTCCGCAGGCATATCCCGCACATCTGATGATATAATTATGTCCGCAAATGCACAAAAAATACACGGCAGAAGCTTAAACTTACATGCCGTGTATCATATCTGTCATAATATATGTATTATTATAATTCCGGTCAGTGAATATCGATATACTTTCCAAGCATTCTCTTAAGCTTTGCAACTTCAATAGGCTTGGACAGGTGTGCATTCATACCCGCTTTGAGTGCCTTATGCACATCTTCACTGAAAGCATTTGCTGTCATTGCGATTATCGGCAGCGTCTTAACATCATCACGTTCAAGTGCACGTATATTCTTAACCGCATCATATCCGTTCATGACAGGCATCTTTATATCCATAAGAATAACGTCATAATAACCCTCTTCAGCACCTTCAACCTTAGCAACTGCTTCACGTCCGTTAGCTGCCGTCTCTACATCAACTCCCATCTCACCTATAAGTATTGCTGCAATATCGCGGTTAAGCTCATTATCCTCAACAAGAAGTACTCTGCCGTGCTTAAACACGGATTCATCCTCCGCTGCCGCATGTTCACCTGATGGTGCCATCGTCGCAGCCGATTCATCCGCCGCCTTGTTATCTGCACTGACATCACACACCTCAAGCGGAATAGTTACCGTAAATACAGAACCTTTGCCAAGCCTGCTGTCCACATCAATAGTACCGCCCATAAGATTAACCAGATTCCTGGCTATCGCCATTCCAAGTCCTGTTCCCGTGACATTGCCTATTGCGTTGTCCTCAGCACGTTCAAACGAATCGAATATATGCTTCTGGAACTCGCGTGACATTCCTATTCCATTATCACTGCATATAAATATATAGCTGTGCCGGCGCCCATTCTTCACGTCACCGTCTTCCCTGAGTGTAATTGTAATACTGCCTCCTGCCCATGTGTACTTGACAGCATTGCTGAGAATATTAAGATATATCTGCTTTATCCGCAGTTCATCCCCTATAACATTATCATGCTCTATAGATACAATATCTGAGATAAATGTTATGCCGGAGCCAAGTGCCTGCGGACGCACAAGCTCAATCAGCTCTGACATCATCGCCCTGATATTAAACCCGGATTCCTGAAGGCTCATCTTGCCACTCTCAATTCTGGACATATCCAGAATATCATTAATAAGCTCAAGCAGATGTCTTCCTGACATGCTTATCTTATCAAGCCCTTCTTCGACCTGCTTCGTATCATCCGGGTGAGACTTAAGTATATCCGTCATTCCCATTATGGAATTCAATGGTGTCCTGATGTCATGGCTCATATTGGAAAGGAATCTGCTCTTAGCCTCATTGGCGAGCTTCGCCGCACTGAGCGCATCCTGAAGATTCCTCTTCTGATTAGCTTCTTCTATCTTCTGTTCGTCCGATATTCTTGCAAGAAAGACAGCATTAATCTCTTTGCTGTTGTTGCGGTTACGCACATGAATGATCTGTATTGACAGCCAGTGATATATTCCATCATCGAGCCTCAGCCTTATATCAGTCCATATTCTGCTGCGTCCCTTGGCAAAGCTCAGCTCCACTTTATCCGGAGCAAATCTCTGCCTGAACTCATCTTCGTATTTGGGTTCTATGCGCTCCGCAATTCTCTCATAAAGTTCGTTATATGTTCCCGCCCTTGATACCGAATCAGCAAAAAGTTCCCTGAGACTTATAAATTGTAATTCATCCCTTGTAATATTAAGTGAAGCTATTATAGAGTATGATTCTGTTACTGCTGTAATAAGCATCCGTCTCTCCCGCTTATTCTTAACAGCTTCCTCTTCCCTTGCAAGCTTTTCTTCTGTAATATCATGAAATGTTGTCATAAGAATATCATTGCCATTGTTGTCGTGATTCCTCTCAACAATTCCCGCTATCCATATCAGCATTCCGTCAGCTCTGCGTATGCGGCATTCATATGTACACGGACCTCTGCCCTGCGCTGCCTCATCGAATACACCGGTAACATGGTCATAATCTTCATTATATATAAAATGATCTATGCACACATTATTCTTGGAGTCATTATCATATCCGAACATCTGATAGCCCGCATAGTTCATCCTTATATTGATATATGGGGCATTAATTGTTATCAGTGCTATTCCTTCAGGAACATTATTGAAAATGTGCTCAGTGTACAGATTCTGGTTCTCTGCATCCCTGGATGCCTTAAGCGTCCTTCTCATCGTTATTATCATGATAACTACGATTGTCATGATTACGACTGCAAGAAGCGCATATGTCTGGCTTACAATCTGATCCGCTTCTCTTGTGATAAGCTCCATATCAACAACTGATACCAGATGCCAGTCACTGCCAACTCCTATAGGCATATAACAGTAGAAAATATCATTAAGTATCGTCCATCCTGTCATTGAGTTCTCGGGAAGTGCTTTAAGATAACCGCAGCAGGCTATACTGTCCGGTATATCACGCTTATCAGCCGGAGGTATAAGTACCGTTCCATTGCTGTCTGCAATATAAGAGAAACCTTTCCCGCCATAATATGACAGGGAAAATGTATCTATTATATCATAAATTTCATTGATATAACACCCCGCTTTTTGCCTGTATTTGCTGAAAAGTTCAGTTTTGAATATCTCCGCAAATCTCACAAAATCCCGCTATTTAGTAACAAATTAGTAACAGATTACATCAGGGCATTGACCCTTGCCTGTACTGCTGCATAATCATAACCTTCTGCGGTGATTCTGTTCTTACGATCAGTACCGTTTCCATACTCACCACGGATGACCGCCCTTGCAATTTCATCAATGGATTTCTTAGGTGTTCCGCAAAGTTCATTGACCTTGTTCTGAACTGCGGTGTAATCATAACCCGCCTGTTCAATGCGGTTCTTTCTGTCCTGACCGTTACCCCAAGCACCATTGATGACTTCCTGTGCAATTTCATCAACAGATTTCTTTGGTGTAGTGTCTACCCCTAAAATCTCATTGACCTTTGCCTGAACCTCATCATAGTTGTACCCGGCTGCTTCAAGTGCTGCTTTACGATCAGCACCATTGCCATACTTGCCGTTGACAACATCCTGTGCGACTTCATCCACCGACTTCTTAGGTGATTCAGGCTGTGCAGTATCACCATAGAAATAATCAAGGTCTACATTTCCGGCAATACCATCAACAGAACCCTTGCTTGTGTACTGATGGAACATACAAGGATAATCAGGATCACCAGTATAATCAGCCAACCAGTAAATATACTGTGAAATCAGTTCATCAGTATACATATTCTTGTGGTAGTCAATATTGGAATAAATACCCGCCTTGTACCCGTGACTGGTCACATACTCACAAAATGCCTTTGTGAAAGCAACACATTCATTCTTACCAAGGTTGACACCCTTTTCCTTTGCCTGTTTTACAGTGTCATATTCAAAATCATAAAAAATCACTGTGTCCTTGCCAAGTCCGGCTTTCTCAACCTGTGCAATACAAAATGCTGCTTCATTCCTTGCCTGATCTGTGTTGAGTGCATAACTGAAATGATATACACCTTTGATGAGAATATTATTGGCACGGCATCCGTTGACATATTCAAAGAACTTGCCATCTACTGCCTGACGATAACCTTCACGAAGGATTGCAAACTGAATCCCACTTGCTGCAACCTTGGCAAAGTCAACTGCACCTTGCCATTTTGAAATATCCATACCCTTCATCATATTATTTGCCCTCACTTTCTGTCTTTTTCTGTAAAATATCAATAGCCTTGGTGATAACTGCCGGGAGTGGTAACCCCATAAGACCCGCATTTTCCACAAGGGAAATTGTTTCATTGGCAATGAACGCAATAATTACTGCATCCCTGATGTAATTTGTGCCAATGACAAGATCAAGGCGGTAAGCAACCAGTACAAAAATCAGGGTCATGCATTTTCTGCAAAGACCTTTCCATCCCGCCTTGCTTTCAAGTGAACCTGTGTCTGTCTTAGGACTGTTCTTGAACACCCCCGCAACAATCAGTCCTGAAATATAATCAAGACCCATGAAGATCAGAAGGGTTGTAAGTCCCGCATCCCAACCACCAAAAAAAGATGCGATTGCTGAACCAATCACACCTAATACACTGCAAATAGTCTGTTTCATTTTCTCTGTCCTTTCTGAACATAAAAACAACCGCTTGTGACCTCATATAAGGGTCATATAGCGGTTGTTTTTGTTCCTGTGATAATTTCCTTGTCTGTTGATTACTCTGCTAATTCAGGGCAATCAAGGTCAATCAGAACTTCCTTCACTTTGTCCTTGATTTTCTCAGGTACATCAGCAAAGGTTTTCTTGCCCTTAATGATAAGGGTTGCATAGATCACTGCCATAGATTCCACATCCTTTCTGAATAAAATTTTTATGATGAACTGAAACAACATCAGTTACCACCTTCTGCCAGTTCCGGGTGTCCTTCATCAATAAGCACCTGTTTGACTTCATCCCTGATCTTGTCAGGAACATCATTGATTGACTTCTTACCCTTGATGATAAGTGCTGCATAAATGTTTGCCATATTCTCACCCCTTCCTTATGCCATCATTTCATAGATTTCACACATGGCTTCCTGTGCCTGTGTCATCTGATCTTCCAAAGATGCGTTCCTGTCATCAATCATTTTGATGTATTCATCCTTGGTGTACTGGGTCAGGTCATATTCATAACCAGTGAACCCCGGCTGTTCATCTGTCCCGGCTTCTGTGACCGGGGTGATGTTCTCTGCAATCCAAACTGAATAGTCATCAATGACCTTCTGTTCAGGCTGCTTTGTACTGCGTACTTTTCCGTACTCTTTCATGCTTTTTACCACCTTTCTTGATATGATCTTTATAGTACCTATCAGCATAAGGCTGAATTGGTTCAATATATTTTTCAGACAATCGGCTGCTATCACAATATTTCAACCAACCCTTATAGGAATTGATTGCACACCATTCTGAATAGTTCATTTCCTGACCGCTTTCAATCTTCTTCCTGATTGCGGTCATTTTCCGTTCAAATTCCTGACAGGTGGATTTTCTAAGAAGGGTATCTTTCAAGAAAATCCTGTACCCTACAAAATCAATACCCCGGATGAACGAAGGGAATATCTGATAGTTGCCTTTTATTCTTAATTTCAAATTCTGTATGAAATATTCATTGATTTCTGCAAGTAACTGATGCAGTTCTTCTTTGGTTCTTGCAAAAATACAAATATCATCCATATAACGGTAATAGTGCTTTACCCGCTTAACTTCTTTTATCCAGTGGTCAAAACCTGATAGGAAGAAATTGCCGTCATACTGTGAAAAGTAATTCCCTATTGGAATACCGACACCTTCAATGAAGTCCTTGCCGTTTACCTTCACTATCTTGATTTCATTACCACAAGACCGATAAAATTCAATGTTTTCATCCGTTGCCGGACAAGTGCTGATTGAATCAATTACTTCATCAATCAGTTCAAGCAGTTCAGGGTCTTTGTACTTCCGTCTGAACTTCTGTTTTAGTGTTTCGTGGTCAATGGAAGGGTAAAATTTCTTGCAGTCTATTTTCAAACAATAGGTCATTTCTTCCGGCACGGTATCAACCGCCAACCGTAACTTCTTGTATGCCGCATGAATACCCTTGTTTGGTATTGCTGAATATGTGTCATCAGTGAAATACGCTAATAACTGCGGTTCAATCACCTGTAAAACCGCCCATTGTGCAATTCTGTCAGGGAAGAATGGAAGTTTGTATATTTCCCGTTCCTTCTTGCCGTCCTTTTTCGTAAAAGTGGCATATTCCGAAGTTTTGTATAAATGGTTTTGAAGCATCCATTGCAGACCCGCCAAATAGTAGTATGGTCTTTTCTCAATCTGCTGAACTTCCTTGTACCATCCTTTGCCTTTCTTTGCGTGTTGAAACGCAAGATACAGGTTATCCATTGAACAGATTTTTTCATAAAGATTGCCATACCGTTTCACGCTTGTCTGTTCCCTTCTGTATGCACTGAACCGAACTTTCAACCCGTCAGGTGACGGTCTACTAATACAGCCCATGTATTTTGATGTTTTGCCAAGTGGCACGGTAATCAGTTTTCAGTACATTGATTTATAAGAACACCCCGCCATTTCTGACGGGGTGTTTCAAGTGATATTTGTGCATTTACTAACTGACTGCTGATATTCCGATTACGATTAGAAGAAGCATTATTCAGATTCCAATAGAAAGCACTGGTATTCAAGCCATTATTCCAATTAGCACCTAATTTAGTGACACTGGTTTTTTGTCTTTTTATTGTCTTTCTGCTTGAAAATCGTCATCCTTAGCATCCTGATTACCTAAAATTGTATGAATTACTGGTTGCCTGTTATGCTGCCACCTTTTTTCGATACACCAACCGACCGCCGACATTCCGAGCACGATCAGAAGAAGCACTATACAGAAACCAATAGAAAGCACCGGCATACAAGCCACCATTCCAACCAGCACCCAATACAGCGACACGCCAACCAGTACCGTTCTGATTCCAACAATAATCACCAACAGGAAGGGCGGTGTTTCCGTTGAACTCACCCGGTAAGAACAACCAATCAAAATCTTCTGAATAACAGAAAGCGGAAATATAACCGTTTCCATACTTTGCACACATTCCTGTATCTTCATAAGGTGCTGCCTTACTGTCATCAGTAAAACCATGATCTGCAACATAGGTATCACATTCACCTGTGGTTGCATTTGCATAGTGATTGATTCCATCAATCCACCACCAAATGTTGCCCCAAAAGTTTTCCTCACCACGGTATGACACAATCTGAATACCGTTAGCGTTGACAACTGAACCTGATGCATTACCAAGGGTGATTGTTGCACCTGTATTTTCTGTCATGGATGTTTTACCGTCATCAGTCTTTGAAACTGCACCGTTACCAATGACAGACTGCATATTGAAGGTTGCATATTCAATCAGCATAAGCATCTGTGAAGCGGATGCCGTCTGAACAACACCCTGTTCCCAACCAGTACCACGTTTTTCAGCAAGTTTTCTGATATTGGCACGGGTTGCGTTCTGTGTAAGTCCTGAAAGCGGTTTTGCATTAGCAATACTGCATAACATATCAGCAGCAAAGTCAGCAACCTGTGAATCATCAAGAATGTACGCTGATGCAGATGCATCCCAAAGTGAACCTTCAAAGGCTGCAAGATATGCAACATCATTTTCCTGACCATTTACAATGAACGCCGGATGAAGTTTGAATCCCACCTTTGGTGTATCTGATACATAGTATCTGATTTTTCTTGTGATTGCCCCCTTGGTTCTCTTTTCAGTTTTAAGCGGTACAACCTTGTAATAAAACTTTGGCTGTTCAACCATTACCTGAACGATTGTCCCGGCACTGAATTTCAGGTTTTCATCAGGTGATTCAGTACCTACCGGGTTACGGTCAACCGCCTGTGTCAGTTTTCCAGTAGTGGAAAATCCGGCTTCACCGTAATATGCAGCAACACGCCCGTCATTGGTAAGGTTGCAACGCTTTCTGCCACCAAAGGCATTGATTCCGTCAAATCCTGAACCCGCTGAACGGTTTACTGCCCCGGCAAGTCTTTTGAACTTCTTGTTTTCAAAGTCCACTTCAACACCATAAATGTCACCGTCTGAATATCCAACATAGGCTTTCAGATCAGCAATTTCTTTTTCAAGTGCCTGAATGTCACCGACCGTTGCATACGCACCCGGACTGACCGCAAGTGATACGCTGTCAGCGTTTCCTACTGTGGTATATAACTGTAAGTATGCAGCCGATACCGTAACACCGTTATATGGTGGCATATAACAGTTATTTGACTTTTCAATGCAGACTGCATACAGGATTTCACCCTTGTCAGGGTCAACGGCATATAAGCCAAGTGTACGCATATAGTAACCTTCTTTCAGGTCTACATTGGAATATGCTGCATCAATTTTGATTGCAACCTCATTTGTGCGGGTAACCTTGGAAACAAGGGTTGTCTGCTTGATGTTGCTAAGTGCGGTCAATGCCTGTAACTGACTTTCAGTGTACTGGGTACTGGAAGAACATACTTTTGTAAAATCAATGTTTCCTGACCCGGCAATCATCTTTGCCATAAGTGCCTGACCATTGTTTGTGATGTAAAGTTTTGAATACTCTGCCATCTTATCATTCCTTTCTATGTTGTTTTTATCTCAATGAAGTCTACCTGAACAACGCCGGATGCTGCCTTTGCATCCATATCTGCCCGGATTGTTTCATTAAAATCTGTTGAAATGGTTACCATTGCGGTATCTGTTGCCTTACCACCAAAGTTCACTGTACCCTGAACACTCACTGTTTCCTGACTGTCATTTGTGATGTTCAGCATTTCAGTCTGAACGATTCCACCACCAAAGACTGATGAACCGTTCACATCAAACACTTCCCGGAAATCGTTTGTGATGATAAATTCATTGATGAAGCAGATGCCACCACCAAAAAGAACAGCACCTTTGATGTTGCAAGGGATGCTGTTCTTAGATACAACCACAAGATTTTCAGGAATCATTGTGTTTATGATGTTTTCCAGTTCTTCCACCTGACCATATAATTCAAGGTCAGTGTCAATATACAGTGTGTACCCGGTCTTGAAATCACCAGTCACTTCAAAATCACTGTCACCACAAAGGACAAGCAACTTTTGAAGCAACACTTTCCAAGTGTACGGGATTGTGTTGAACCACTTGCTTTGAACCCTTGAACGCCTTGATTCAAGGGTATCATCAGCAGTTGGGTATATTTTCAGCATCTTTTCAAATCGGCTGATTCCATATTCATCAGCGGTTGAAATGAAGCGGTTACGCAAACACCTGTCAGTTGCCGACCACATCAGACTAAATTCAGGGTTTTCCGCTTCAAGTGCTGCAACGGGTTCTTTGTAACTCTGCATGAATGGCGGTAAGTATGAAACAAGGTCAACTTCTCTTATCATGCAGAAACACCCCCTAACTTTGGTATGCAAAATTCTGTCAAGGTCATATTGCTTGCCGTGCCGTTCAGCTTTGTCCCGGTCACATCCACCACGCCATCAACACCAAGGATGCGGTTTTCAATCTGCGATACCCTGACAATGGTTTGTGATGTTTCTGACCAGTTCTTTCTTAATTCCAAGAAATACGCATCAACTGCTTCTGCAATGGCTGCCTTGGTATTTGACCAGTTGTGACCTTCTTCAAAGGTTACCGTGGTCTTGACCTCAATACTGACAGGTGATGCACTTGCAACACTGACTACATGACCGATTGGTGCAAGTCCGTAACCTTCCCCGGCATTTTCTTCCGGGTCAAGTGTCTGCTGAACGTATTGAACAAGCGTTGAACTTGCTTCACCATAATCATCTGAATCAGTGATGACTACATGAACAGTACCGCCAACCGTCAGTTTCTTGTCCTTGGCTGCATTATATACGGCATCAAGCCACGGTTTGACTGCTGCCGGAACTGTTGAAATGATTGATTCATACCAGTTCTTGACCACTGTACTGACGATCATGTCAGCGGGTCTAATGTCACCATTCCAAACACGCTTGACCTTACATGACCCAACACCTTCAATGCCTTTGACCTTTGCCATATAATCAGCATGATTACCACCAAAGGACTGTTCATTGAAGCTGTCAAAATAACGCTGTCTGAAAACTTCTGTATCTTCTTCATCTTCACCGGGAATAAGTACACTTGTCAGGCTTGCCGTCTGCAATCCATCAATATATTCCATTGGTATCATATCCCCAAGGTACTGATTGCCAACAACACCTTCTGTTTCACACTGAACCTTGTATGTTCCCGGTGTGATCTGTTCAGTCACAATATAGTTGATTTCACCAATGTTGAAACGCTTTCCAGTAACATCAATGTTTGTTGGTGTGAACTCACCCTGTAAGATTGCCTTGGTTGCGGGTTCAGGTGAAAGTCCCCTGTCCTTTGCAAGTAAAATCAGAAATTCCCTTGCAGCAGTATCACCGTATGAATTTTTTATCAGATATTCCAACTCAATGTATAAAATCTGAAATTCAATGGCTGTTGAACTATGCAGATCGTAAACAGGGGATGACGGTCTTTTGTCAATTTTGTCAGATACCCGGTTCATCATCCTTTCAAGGATAATGTCATAAGTCTGATCTTCATACATTCTAAATCTTCACCCCCTTCTCTGCTTTAATATCACCGTAAATTGTTTTTACGGTAAAATAGGCATGAACCACACCTTTGACCGTCAGGTCAAATTCAAAGTCGGTCACGCCCGTGATTCTTTCATCAACGGCTAACGCTTCACTGATTCTGCGTTCTAATTCAGGGCAAACCCAAGTGACAGGTTCACCGTACAGGTCAAGTGTTTCAATGCCGTAATACCACGGATATATGATGTACTGATACCGTTCTGTTTGCAGTGTTCTGAAAATCATCTGCTTCATGGCATCCTGTTCATCCACAAGACCCCTGACTGAATCACCGTCTAAATCCATTTTATAAGTTAGGCTTGGCTGTGTTTCAATTTCAAAATCTTGGTCAAGAAAACCAACTGTTGAAGGAATCATTTGCCTATCCTATCCACAACAATGAAGCGTTGACCTTCTTGCTGTCTTATCAGGATAACTTCATCACCAACTGCCAAGCCATTGTGAATGATGATCTTCTTTTTTCCTGTAATTTTGTGAGTATGTGCAAGGTTCTTTGACCCTGTATTCAAGTCAATGTTGCCACCGCTGCCATTGTCACCTTTTACAGTGTGGTTGTGGGTGGAAAGACTGCTTTCAGAAGTCCAGTCAACTGTTACCATTGTGCTGAAATCTGTCACATTTCTTGAAAGAATCAACTGTTTTTCACCCAGTATCATCTTCTGTTCAACATTGATTTTCAGCGGTGAAGCACTCACAACTTCACCAAAATATACATTCACGGGTTTCCCCGCTTCAACCACTTCAACGGCTGCCCTTTTCAGGGTATTAACAAGTTCATTTGCATCAGGCAACAAATTCACCCCCTCTAAGTGTCAAATCCATCCAATGTTCACCTTCCTTGTAGGTATGCTTGCATTTTTCAACAAGCATCCAGTTTTTCAGTTTCACATCACCAAGGTCAAGGTTGATGACAACCATTGAACCCGCCCGCACTCTGTTGTCACCTAAAGCATTAGTGATTTTTAGGTTACGGGTCTTTTTGTTATACAGTTTCAAAAGGGCATCTGCTTTTGCCTGACCATTTTCACCTTTCTGCAAGGTGTCAAAATACTGTAAGATACCCCACTTGTTAATGTTGGAAGAATCCTGTGTGATGTAAACATCACGCTTTCCTGTGTCCTTGTTATCATAGGTCAGTTTGATTTTGTTATATGTGTTTTCATCAATAGATGAAGTATAGTCAAAGTTTTGCCCGGTTTCTTCATCAATCATCAGGTACGCCCCCGGAACACCCACATACATAGATGACAGGCTTTTCAGGGTAAGTTTCCCAAAGTCATCATATAACACATACATTTCCCCGGTATTGGTCAGTGTCAGGTCAAGGGCATTTGCTATCATTTCAAACAGTGAAGTATTTTCTTCAACCCTTGATTCAATGACATACCCGGTATCATCCAGTGTGCCAAGGTTCAGGGCATAATCATCTGCAATCATTTTCACAAATTGGTTTGCCGTCTTTCCTTCATAGACCTTGGTATCTTTATTTTTTAAGTACCTCAACTGATCGTAGGCGGTGACAGTAATGATTTTGTCCTTGGTTCTCTGCTGCTTGAACACAAAACCAAAGAATACATTGTCACCGTCCACCTTCATCCTGACTGGACTACCTTCTGAAAAATCAAGAATGTTGTCATACAGGACTTTGAAAACCAGTTTGCCGGGGGTATTTTTTCTTTCTGTTGACCATTCAATACCTTCCTGAACAACAGGCTGATATACTTTTGTTCCTGATTCATTCCCAACCAGTAGTTCAACATACATTGAACAACACCCCTTTCTTATGCTGCCGGAATGGTCAAAACCTGTCCCGGATAGATTAAGTTAGGGTTGCCACCAATGACACCCCTGTTTGCGTTGTAGATCACGGTGTATTTTGCACCGCTGCCATAAAACCGTTTAGCTATTTTCCATAGGCAATCACCACGCACAACCGTATAGGTCTGTGCTGCTGCCGGGGCGGGTGAATTGTTGGTTTCCCGCTTAGGCTCTGCACTTGCCTTTGGCTTGGATGCAGCAATTTTGATGTTGACTGTCTTTGTTCCATAGTCCCGGTACTGTTTCAGATTGAACTTGACTTTGAAGTCAAACCCGTTCTTGGCATCCTCTGAAATTTTGTAATCTTCCAAAGATACCTTCATGTTCGTGTTCAGCAGTTTTTTCCCCACCGGGGTCTTTCTGCACACAATGAACTGGAATGTCTTTTTGCCTGTTTTCAACCCTTCAAAAATATCAAAGAAATATCCCGCTTCTTTGAAACCATTCTTATACACCGCATAAGGATGTTTTACTTGCGGGATTTCTGCTTCAAATTCAATGTCGGTCAACCCGGCTTTTTTCAGGATATTGATTTCACCTTCATTTATCAGGTTGACCGTTTTGTTATTACCATTGATTTTGATACTGATTTTTTCAGGGGTGACAGGAAAAAGGCATTTGTCAAAATACATATCATATCCGCTTCTTGCCATTTATTCATGCACCCCTTCCGTCATATTGTCTACCGCTTCATTGACTGAATCTGTCAGTTTGGTCATAAAACCATCAATGTCATCACCGCTGTTCACTGTGTTCTGCATACCTGACATATCAACATTGATTTCAGCGGTTGTGAATCTGTTAATTGCTTCTTGTTCTGCAATATCACGCAAATACTTCAAATCTTCTTCTGATACTTCCAAAGAATCCTTGATTTTGCCTGTGTTATCGTCAATGTTTCCAATGCTGTCACCCACGCCTGAATTTGCTATTGCATCATTGAACCCTGATGTGTAATCACCCACATTAGGAATATCTGTCTGACCAAATACATCCGACAGACTAAAGTTTGAAACCTTATCAGCAATACCGTCACCCCATGCTGCACCCGCATTGAACGCATCTGATGCCCAACCGTCCTGAAATGCATCAAAGGTTGTAAAACCTTCATTGAACGCATCACTGATTGACTGGTAATCTTCTTTGTTTCCGGCTGCTTCACTTGCTTTGGCTGCATAGTCATCCGCTGCGGATGAAATGCCTGAATAGTCAAATTCAACAAACGGTAACTTATTCAGTGCTGAACAAATACCCTCAATGACTGAAAGTGCCGTGCTTAACAGGTTGTAAAACCATGACTGTACGTTGCAGATAGCATTGTGAAATGCCGTCATCATATTGGATGCAAGTGCTGCAATGGCGTTTCCAATACCCAAGGCAATGTTTGCCACGGTTAGACCCAAGTTCTTGAAGAACTGAATCACCACGTTCACACCACCAGTAATCACACCGAACCCTGAATTTGCAATACCTGTCATCTTTGCAATCGCATTACATACGGCAAAAATTATTGCTATAAGTGCTATAATCAGCACAATAATCCATGTGATCGGACACGCTGCAAGTGCTGCGTTCAATCCATACTGCTGTACCGTCCAAAGAAATGTTTGTCCGGCTGCAAGTGCATCTGCTGCTGCCTTTGTCGCATCAATGGCTGCTGAAATTGCAGTAATTGCGTTGACAATTTCCATGATTGCCAAATATGCCCCTAATGCAGCAATTACACCATAGATAATTGGTGCAATGATTGACCAGTTATCACCGATAAATGCCCCAACGGATGCAGCTACTTCAAACACATTCAGAAGGATATTCGCAAGGGTTGCCATTGCTTCAATAGCACCCTGAATGAAAGTCTGAAATGCTTCACTATTGGCTAAATCGTTCAGTCTTTGAAGAACAGGTTGAAATGCAATCAGTGCGGTGTTCTGCATTGACTGCCACATCTGCCCCCAAGTCATAGGCATTTCATTGAATTTGCTGTTAATGTCATCAGCAGCAGAAAAGATTGCTGCCTTGACCACATCAGCGGAAAGTTCCCCATCCGCTGCCATTTCCCTGATCTTACCGATTGGAACATCAAGATAGTCCGCAATGTTCTGAATCAGGTTAGGTGCTTGTTCAAAGATACTGTTCAATTCATCACCACGAAGGACACCTGAACCAAGTGCCTGTGATAACTGCAATTCTGCATTTGCTGCTTCTTGGGTACTTGCCCCGGCAATCGTCATCTGTTTTTGAATCAGATCAGCAAAAGCAACAACTTCTTCTGAACTGCTGAACGCATCCTTTGCGTTGTTACCGAAACGGGCAACAACATCAGCCATCTGACTGAATGAACCCCTTGCATCCTGTGCTGCTGCATATACCATGTTGACAAGTTCAGCGGTTGTCTGAACCCCGTCATTCATCATGTTCAAACGGGATGTTGTCTGAACAAGTTCGTCTGAAATGTTCAGTGCTTTCCCAACTGACTGAATACTGACATAGGCTGCAACTGCCCGTTTGATGGTATTGGTCAGTTCATTTGCCTGTTGTGTTCCGGCTGAAATTTCCTGATTGAAACGCCCCTGTTCATCCACATTGTCACGGATGTACCTTTCTGTGTTGCCAACGGTCTGTGACAAACGCAAATAGGCATCATTGGCAGCAGAAACATCCATGTTCTGCATTGCCTGATTCAGTGAATTTTGTTCCTGAATAGCCTGATTCAACTGCATACGCAACTGTTCCAGTTCTGCATTTGCATTGTCTGCCCCAACATTTACCGGGTTGTTCTCAATCTGCTGAATCCGCTGTTGAATTGCAGATAACCGCTGTTGCATGGTGTTCATATCCTGAACTGCTGCATCCGGCAGTATATCCATTCCCTGTGCGGTCTGTGAAATCCTTGCCTGTGCGGTGTTCAGTGTGTTCAACATATCGTTTGCACTCTGAACTTCTTGCTGAAATCGTTCAACACCTGTTCCTGTGAACACATCCATCCCGTCAGTGTTCCATGTGACCGGGATTTCTACGGGTTCAGGGTCAGGCGGTGCGTTTGGCTGAATTTCAGGTCTGATTGGTTCAGGATTTTCAACCAAAGGGTCAGGAAGTACCGGGTTTACATCCACGTTTATAACCTGACCGTTTCCCCCATCCACAACAGGCGGTGCAATATTAGGTGCGGTCTGTTGGCTTGCTGCTTGATTCATTGCTTCAATGGCAGCAGTTGCCTGATTGATTTCATCCCTTGCCCCTTCAAGGCTGCTTGTATCAATGTCAGCGTTCATTGACTGCTGCATATCATACATTGCAGACACGGCAAGGTTCACTGAACTGATGATGTTGTTCAACACTCCGCTGAATTGGTCATTAAGTTCAATACCTGTCTGAATAGATGACACCTGTTTCACCGTCCTTTCTTAGTGTTTTTTCTTTGCCCTTGCTTCTGCCTTTTTCTTTTCCTTCTTGTCATGCTCTGCTTTCAACTCGATTGAAGCAATCACAAAGGCTTTTTCCTGTTCATCCATATCCAAGAACACTGATGGAAGAATGTGAAGTTTTAGAAGGGCATAGTAAGCATAATTTGCTTCACCATCCCCTTCTTCAATTAGTTTTTTGCTTCATCCACCTTGTCATCAAGGTTCTTGGTAAATCCCTGAAACTTCTGCATCCACATTGTGAAGTCCTGATATTCTCCGGCATTGTCAACCATTGCATAAAGAAGTTCTTCCGGGGTCATAACACCGTATGAATCCTGTAATTCCTTATCGTAAAGGTCAGGGTATACAGTGGATGCCACAATCATCTTTGCAAGGTATTCAGCAGTTTTTACTTTCGGTCTGTAAAGGTTCGGCTTACCCTTAACCGGGACTTCAATGGTACAGGAATCACGCAACGCTTCATTTTCCTTGGAAGTAATCTGTTTGAACTCCCATTTCAGCGGTTTACCGTTTTCATCCTGTAATGTTGTTGTAGGTGCATATTTTTCATTTGGCTTTGCGATTTTGTTCGCTTTCATAAATCGACTGAATTTTGACATTTTGTTGTTCTCCCTTCTGTTTATCAAAGAATAGAAAAAACCCCTTATATGACCTTATATAAAAGCCACACAAGGGGTTCTGTTACTTAGTTAGTAAGAAAACCCGTGAGGTTTGCAAAAGATTCAGGCATTGAGAAGTCCTCAAATGTTCCTTCAATCTCTTCATCAAGGTATTCCCCGTCAGCATCAAATTTTGCTAACACACCGCCGTCAGTGTTGCAGTCATAGAAAATGATCGTCTGTCTGCCCGCATCACTGGTTGGGTCATCATTGGTGATCTGCATTTCAAAATACACATCCTCACCAGTGTTCTTATAGTCAAGCAATGCCTGACGAAGAACTGACTGGTTATAGTGTGCCGTGCCGGAAAAAGTACCTTCCATACCACATGACTTATGACCCGCCATGATTGCACCAAGGCGGGGAACAGTAGTCTTGGTTTTCTCAACCTTTGCTTCCATATCAATCATCTGCATGAAGTTGTATCTTCTACTTCCGATTGTGATAAAACATTCAGCAAGTTTTGCTGCAATAGTGTCCCTTGCTTTCATTGTTACATTCGGCATTTTATTTCACCCCTTTCTTACGCAACCGTAACTGTTTCATAGAGTTTACCCATAGCGTTCACAACGGTGATTGCTGATGTAATCACAACCGCCTTTTTGGAATCGCCCTGTGCAACCGTAACATCAGAATCAGTGAACCCTTCAATAGCACCAAGTTCCTGTAACTGTGTACGGATTTTCACCAAGTCAGACCAAAGGGAAGTTCTGCCTGATGCATTGTTTGGAACAACACCAAGATACTTAGTGTTGAAAAGAACTGCATCATCATTTCCTAACTGGTCAATAACTCTGATCGTCTGATTGTCCTTGAATACATCCCCGCAAGTGTCCGAAGTGGTCACCATAGAGTTAATATCTTCAAGCACACGGACAACGCCGTTGACCTTATGAAAAGTGAACTCACCCGCCTTGATTGCTGCTTTCAACTCATTCTGTGTGTAATTGGTATCAACGGTGAAACCGCCGTCATATTTCTTGTTCTGACAAGACTTATTGACCGCACAACCGCTTTCTGCACCAGTTACCCAGTACACAAGTGCTGCTTCTGACCATCCTGTATCTGTTACCTTGTTCTTCACACTGATAACACCCATATAATCAGCAGACAGGTTATAAATAACCAACTGGAACTTGATACCCAGTTCATCACGCAAACGCTTGTTGAAAGCCACATATAACTTCTTGGTAACATCATCAGTAACCACAACGCCCATAGTGTTGTAGGTATATGATTCGATTTTATCCAAGTAAGCCTGATGTGCCGTGCCGTCAACCGTGCCGTTTGTGCCACCAGTTAAAGGTGTTCCGGCTGTAACAGCAAGATCAGCAGCCTTGAATGTTACATAATCGTTTGCCACAAGATCAGCAGCCTTTGCAACTGTCTGTGTGTCAACCTTGACCGTACCGAAGTAGGTTGTAACATCATACTTGCTTGCATCATCTGCATTTTTCTGAATCACGATCTTCAAATCGTTACCACGAACACCACAATACTTTGCAGTTGCGTATGTGTTCGCTGCCTTATCACCACCGCCGTTCAGACGGTACGCATATAAGGTTTTTGCACCCATGAACAGATCATTAAGACCAAGCATCTTAGGACTGTCAAAGGCATAACCAAAAAGTTTCAGGCTGTTCTTCTGAAAATCTTCATTGGTCACTTCAAAAACTTCCCCTTCAATACCCCAGTCAAGTTCAAGGGGCATTGTTGCAATACCTCTATCAGACAGTGCAGCGGATGCGGATGCAGCCGATACAAAGTTGATATAAGCACCGGGAAGTTCTTTGTTTTGTGAGGTAAATGTACCACCACCTAAAGCCATACTATTTCACCTGTCCTTTCATGTATTTTTCAACTAAATTGTCAACGGTTTTCATGGTGTAACTTTTATCTTCATCAAGAAGGGCATCCACCAAGTCCCTTCTGTTTGCAAAACGGGCAGATGCAAGAATCTGTTCCTTGCTGAACATTGGTTCAGTCTGTTCAGACCTTGCAGCAGTTCCCGTTGCTGTCTTTTTTGCTGCCATAATCAACCACCTTCCTTCACATCTGTGCTTGCCGTCATAGTTTCCATTGGTGTCTGATCTTCCGTCTTGACCGTGAAAAAGTCATAATTGACAAAAAAATTCAGAACACCGTCAACCACCTGATGATTCATTTTTGAACCCCTGATTGGCTTGGTATCACCGTCTGTTGTGACATACTCCAAACAGTCATACATTCTTTCAGCCACATCAGCACATTCCCGCTGCTTCTTTGCAGACTGTGGGAAATACTGGATGCAGAACTGATTGGTACGTTCATACCGTTTGCCAAGGAAAAGGTTGTTGTTTGGGTTCAAGCAAGCAATAAAAAAACAAGGCTCTTTCAAACCTTGCTTAATTTCTTCATTGTGGATTTCATAATCATCCCCAAATTCTTTGTTCAGGGAACAACTGATTGCTTCAACTATTGAATTTATCATTTACCAAGTCCCCCTAAATATTTCTTGATTTTGTTTTCAAGCACCTTTGGGGCAATTTTCTGTAATTCCTGTTCAGATATGGTCATCATAAACTGACCTTTGACCCATCCTGAATGATTGGCTGTCCTGTGTCCGTATTCAACATAGGATGCATATTCAACCGGGTTCACAATTTCAATGACATAGGTGTCACCAAAATGGTTCACCGTCAGGCTGTCTGCATACTCTTGTGCTGATGCACGTTTTTCACCAGTCCAACCACGCCTTAATGTACCGCCCTTTTTTCCTGAACTTGCCGGGTACTGTCCGACAGGTGTTCTTTTGACCACCATGCGAAGCAAACGGGCAGCAAGTTCTTTTGCACACGATTCCACAAAGTCATCAGGATTTTGCAACTTTCCCAACTGCTGCTGAAAGTCTTTCAGACCTTTGCAGTCAAATCTTCCCATTCTACCCATTTACGCATATTCCTTGAACAGTTCAAGTGTAATTTCCTGATGCGTTGGATATGTGGACGGGACACCGCTGCGGATGTAGTCCGTGGTCACATTGTCCTGTGTTACTGTCAGTTTTGACCCCGCTTTGATGGTTACATCCGGTGAAACAAACAACTTTGTGCTTTGTGTGATCGTTGCTGCTGATTCTGACTGAATTGCTGTTTGCAGTTTTTCAAAAGATAATCTGCACGGTTGGTCTTGTAAGACCACAACCTCTGATTCTTCCATAAGTTTTGACTTCTCATTTTTTACCTTTTGCAGTTCTGTCACCGTCAAAGTACCAAAATAGGTTGCTTCAATGGCTTTCCTTGCAGCCTTTTGTGCTGCCTGAATCTGCTTTACCATCTGATACGCCTGAATGAATTAAATTCAGCCTTTCCATAGGATAAAAGGTAATTGATGAAAGAAGTCAGTCTTTGTTCAGGGGTCATTGAACCTTCACCAGTTGCAAAAACCGTGTTGGTGTCCCCTGTCTGAATCTGCTTGACAGCATATTCTAAATCAAACCCGGTAAGGTCATCAGGTGCAAAGGTTTTCTTGGAAAGAAGAAATTCACCCACCGCCATATCAACGGCAATGTATTCCAGTCCTTCCGGCACATCATTCCAGTTGATTTCATTTTTGATTGTGCTGCGTACTTTCTCAACGCAAAAGGTCAAGGCAAATTCATCATCTGCCTTGACCTCATAACCGAATGATTTCAACCGTTCTTTTACTGTATCAGTATCAAACATTGCAACCACCCTTTCAGATCAGAAATTATCCACGGGAAATGATACGGGCAATAGGTACTGCCTTATGCTCAATAGCCTTGGTATCAGATGCAACCAGTGACCAGTTCTTACCAGTCTTTAATTCCGCATTGGTAGGGGAATTTGTTGCCTGTGATGCCTTGGTATAAGAAACACCCGCAACAGAAACAGCGTGACGTTTACGGGAAATCAGTGTATCTTCACCGCCCCTTGTCTTAGCATCACGAACCATTTCATAAGGCACTTTTGCACCTACATCCTCAAAACCAATAGCACCTTCACCAAGGATATAGGTTGTGTACTCCGTGTACGCATCCTGTGCCTTGATTCCCTTGCTTGTGTCCTCTGCAACGGCTTCAACAACCTTAGTAGGTAAAGAATCATCAATGATGACCAGTCTGCCGTTCCAAGTACCCATTTCAAGATCACGCTCAATGCCCTGTGCATCTGTATACTTTAAGTATGCAAGCAGTTTCAGGTTTTCAAGGTTGGTAGCAACTGCACTGTGACAGTAAACCAACTTGAACTTCTGCTTGTTATCACCGCAAGCCTTCTGAATTGCACTGTTCAGGGTTGTTGCATCCATCTTCATAGTATCATCAGTATGTTCAGCACCCGCATGTGCAATATCATAGGTGTGTGCTTCAACAAACGCTGCATTGGCTTTCTTAATGTCACCCGTGCCAGTGTCCTTCATTCCAAAGACACCTTCTAAGATTGCAAGGATAACATCCTGATCCACACCGTTCCAGTAGTCATTGATCTGATTTCTTACGTTTGCCATGAAGTCAGTACCACCAGTTACATCATAACTGAAATCTGCTTCTGTCCAACCGTTCATTCTGCCATAGGTGAAAACACCCTGTTCATAGGTGTCAGTCTTACCCGGTGTAACATTGTCAACACCATCATAGTTCTGCGGTGTGCCGGAAAGCAGACCAAAGAACGGTAACACTGCGTAAACAGTGCCAGTCTGTGAGTTATTCACAAAAGTGTCACGTAATCTTGCATCACCAACGATTGCACGGGATTCACGTAACTTGTTCAGTTTCACGTTCGGAATAGCACTCATGTACTTACCGAACGCCTTTTCATTAAAACTTTTAGCATCAAATTTTGCCATGTTTCAATTACCTTCCTTTCATCAAATTAAATCTGTGCATCCGGGTTTGCTTCCATGTAAGCGGTAAGTTCGTCATAACTCATTTTTGAGAAATCGACCTTTTCACCCTCACCCGGTTTCTGTTCCCCTGATGCTCCCGGCTGAAAACCTTTGAAATTCTGCTGCTGTTTCTGCTGCTTCTGTGCTTCAAACAGGAACTTGGTGTCATCACCACTTCTTAACTTCTCGATCTGTTCATCCAGTCCCTTGACATTTCCGTCCTTGTCAAGTTTGGCTTCTCCAAGTTCAAGTAAGGCTTTGACAGCTTTGATGTTCTTTGCCTTTGCACCAGTAAGTGCCTTTTCAACCGCAAAATCAATTTTCAACTGGTTCAGTTCAGATTCATGGGTTGCCTTGGCAGTGGCATTTTCAGTCTGTAAGTCCTCAATCTTCTTTTTCAGATCAGCGTTGTCCCCGGCAGATGCTTTCAGGGTTTCTAACTGCTTGTCACGGTCACCGACCTGTGTTTTCAGTCCTTCAACCTCTGTCTGCAAGTTCTTGATTTCTGTTGAAGCAGTACCCTTTGCGTTCTCAATGTCATCACCATTGATTTTCATTACTGAATCAGCCTGTTCCTTGGTAAGTCCTAAATCCTCTAACTGTTTTCTTGTCATTTCTATACCATCCTTTCAAATACGTTTTTATACGGGGTTACTCCCACATGATTGATTGGTTTTGTTCGGTTTACGCTTGACAACCCGCAAGAAAAAAGACACCCGTTGCCGGATGCCTTTTCTATGTGCTACTTGACCCAGTAGCCGGGAGATAATCAGGATCACCATGCCTTTCTCATTGTGTATGTTTTCATGTGCCTTTTATCCCCCTTTCTTACCTCATATAACAGCCATATAGCAATTATTACAGGTCTATTGATAACTTGTTAAGGTATGAAAAAAGCACGGTTATTTGACCGTGCTTTCTATACTCTATCTTTGAAGAACTCACACCATTCAGGATTTTCTTCATCAAATATTTTTTTCTGTTCAGGTGTTAGGTTGTGCGGATAATCAGCAAACATATTGAACACTTGCTTTTTGTCAAAACTGAACAGCCATTCACCGACTGAATCAGGTGTATCTTTCCACCAAATCTGATCTGTTTCATTGTTTTTGTACCAGTTACTTGACATCACCCGTCACCCCTTTCTTCTGACTTTCTACTGCGGTATTTATATACCCAAGAATTTGTTCAAATTCAGTATTTTCATTGAATGATTCAACATCCATAAGAACAACCGATTTTTCCCAAACCTTGCCGAATTGCTTATCAACTGTTTTCCTACATCCAAAACGCTTATTCAGTGTTGCAGCCATTGAACCATAACGGTCAAATGGCATCCACCCGTTCTGAAATTTTGATTGAAGTTCCAAGTATTCAACACCGCTGTCAACCCGTCTGACAATGGCTGCGTGTTTACCAGTTGCAAGATAGTATTCTTTATTCAAGACAAGGTTATTCAGGACTTCCATTGTTCCTGAAATCTCTTTCTTGACCATTGTGATTGAACCATTCACACCCGGTAATTCCAGTATTTTCTTAATGTTACTGTTCATAGAAAATACATACTGACTACTGCCACCCCTGAAATCAAGAACATCAAGTCCGTTCCTGTTTCCAATGTATGCAAAAGCCAGTGAAGAACATGAACCCTTGGTCATATCTCCACCCGCAAGCCTTTCAATGATTTCATCAGATGACAACGGCTGTGAAAGTTTCTGAACAGGTCTGTGTTCAACCTTGTCCGCTTCACACGCTTTCTGAATCTGTTGAAATGCTTCACTTGGTTCTTTTTCTTTGATTGTATCATCACTGTTGACTGCTTGCAAGCCTGACTTATCACCATTGACAAATGCCTTTTCCCATTCCTTATAGGTCATATTGCCCGGTACAAAGTAGGTCTTGCCTGTTTCTTCATCCCGTGCAGCACGTTCACCAACAGCATCAAATTCATCATCAAAATATGGTACTGTGGTTGAACGGCAATGAACATGAAACGGCGGTGCAGTCACACCAACCTTCCATTCAGACATAGGGAAATGCTTGCCGTCCATACCCCGGCATATATCCGAAGTGTGGGAATCCAGTGTTGCCACAATCTCAAACTGTTCAACATCCAGTTCAGTGAAGCAGTCCTTTTGTGCTGCGGAACTGAAAAAGGCTTCTTCTGTCATTACCAACCGCCCGGCGTTGGTCTTGGAAGTGTTCATCTTCCGGGCAATTTCATCAATGGCTTTCTGTGGGTCTTTTCCCAAGATGATGTTCTGTGTCAGGGTGTTGTTCAGTTCATTGACCAACTTCTGACGGTTGCCCCATATCCTTTCACTGAAATTCTTGCCGTCAACCGCCCAAGGCTTATTGATGACCTTGCTGATCTGCTTGTCATCCAGTGCGGAAAAGTCCCAACCAACACCCACGCCCTTCTGAATTTCATAGGCTGTGTGATAATAGCCGGACTTGTAAACATTCCGCATTGTATTGTCAATGCTGTCAAGTTGGTTTCCAAACATGACTTCAATGCTCTGTTGGGTCTGCAACTTCAAGGCTTCAAGTCTGCTGATATGGAATCTTGCAGATGCGTTTTCAAGCTGCTTGACCCAAGTGCCGTTGATCGCATTTTCCTGACCGTACTGAATGTACTGGTTCACATCCCATTTCAGTTCAGCAAGTTCCTTTGCGTTCAACATCCGCTTTGCTTCTGCAAGGGTTACCCCATTGTTAGATGCAAAACGCTGATACCATGCAGCAATCTGACCTTCAAGTTGCTTCTGTGCCTGTCGGTATTGTTTTTCAATATCCGCATAGCACTGAACCCCCTGTTGGTGTGCAGCCTGTTCAAGCAGTTCAAAACGCTTCTGCCAGTATTCACCGTTATTCATCTACTTCACCGCCCTGACTTCCCTGTGACGGGTCACCTTTGTTGTCAGGGTCATCATCTGCACCGTCACCGTTCTGATTCTGTGTACCAAACGGGTCATACTGTGCAAGCATTTCTTTCTGTGCTTCTTCTTTCTGCTTTTTCAGGCGTTCCATTTCAAGTTGCGGGTCATCCACCCAAGGATGCATACTAATGATTGTTTCATCAGAAATGATTCCCTGTGACTTCTGACAGTTATCAATAATATCTGATTCATTCATCAGCATATCACGGTTGAATACCACATCAACCCCATCTTCTTCACCTTCAAAATCACCCTGTCCCGTATTGGCAAGGTGGCAGTTGATAAACCAAAGTACATCATCCATTGTTGCCTGTGCTTCTGATTCCGTATCATTGGCATCTGTATCAATGTCAGAGTACATTGACTGAATGTTCATCTGATTAGGGTTGCCGGAAAGTCTGTCATCCTTGGCATCATAACCCATTGCATTCTCAATCAAGGCTTTCTTGAAGATTTCCACAATGGTCTTGTAATTCTCTGCATTGACTGTGATTTCAAGGGTTTCAACCCCGCCCTTGGTGTCACCGTCATATCTGACCTTTACTGCACCATAGGTTGCAAGGTTCTTCCTAAACTCACCTAAATTAGTACCGTCATAGTTCTTCAATACCAAAATGGTGTTCCGGGCATCTTCTTGCATATTATTTTCAAAGTCAGACAGCATCACATTGATGCCATCCTGTAATGACTTGACTTTCTTAATCAGCGGTGTTTCCTGTTCATTGGCTTTCAATGGAATCAGGGGAACACGCTGCCAGTTGAACACTTGAACATTTCCGGCAGCATCCGTCATTGTAACGTGTGGGAAGTCTGCGGTTTCATTGTTCACAATGTCAGGAATCAGTTTCCCGCCATCAAGAATGAACAGGTGAACACCATTCAGATCATACAATTCAACCTTTTCAATGAACTTCCTTTGATTGCCGTCATAGGCAACCGTCACATAATGCCGGATGAAGAAATCAAGTTCAGTATGTTCAGAATCTTTCCAAAATGGCAAAATCTCATAAGCGGGGAAAAGCCTGAAAGCAAATTCACCCCGTTCATTGTAGTATGGATATAGCCAAGCAATACCGCCGTTATATGCAGCTTTGCCCGCACTTTTCAATGTTCGCATGAACTTCTTGTCAAATATCTTTTTCAGCAGTTCAATATATGCAGTGTTTTCACCGCTTAGTGTGAACGGCTTACCAAACAGATAATTGGCTTTCTGATTGACCATCTTTGCATACTGGTTATCAACAATTCTGTTGTTTGGTAGGTTCTCAACAACTTCAAGTTCCCCACCTTCACCGATCATTGTACGCTTGCGGTGAATTACATCATGGTCACCGTCATAGTACAAAAATCCTTTTATCTGCATCATTCTACGGGGTGAACACTTCCATGCTGCAATTTCCTTTTCAAGAAATTCCAAGTCGGTCATGTGTGCCTTTGCCCCTTGCAATATGAAATTGCTAAGTTTTAATGTGATTGCATCCACAAAGGAACTGAACACGGTTCAATTCACCCCTTTCATTGCATAATAAAATCAAAACCCCTGAAAACACTATGTTTCCAAGGGTATGTGTTACTAATTTGTTTCTAATATCTCAAAAAGTAGTTATACAGGTGTCATAGGCGGTCACCTGTTGCAACCGCCCCGGAGTAAGCATTTGACAACCTTTTCCTACCGTCCAAAAAGAAACGGCTGCTGACACCGTGTATTCTACCCGGTAATTGCTTAATCAAAACTAAAGGCATCACCTTTTGCCATCTGTTCAATCGCATAACGCATTGCATCCATCAGGTGGTTGAAATCATCAATAGGGCGGTTCAGTTTCTTGCCCGTCTTGGCATCCTTATCCCACTGATAGTTGCTGATCTCTGTGATGAAATTCACGCAACGGGGATGAATGATAATGTGATAGTCCTGTATGAAGTCAATGCCGTTGTTGATGCTGTCCTTGCCCTTCCTTGCTTTCCTGATTCCTTTCAGACCCAGTTCACGCAAGCGGTCAATGCTCTTTGGTTCGGCTGAATCGGCTGTGATTTTCTCTTTCACATATCCCATCCGCTGCACCTGTTCGGCAATGGCTTCATTACTCATACCCGGCTGATACATTTCATCAAATACCCAAATGGTCTTGCTTGACTGGTCAATAAAACCACAAAACAGTGCAGAAGGGTCATTTGTATAACCGAAGTCAAGACCAAATACAGACTTGACACCGCTTATCTTCTTGACTTCATCCACGCTGAACGCTTTTTCTTCCCAATTTTCATAGACAAGACCGTCCACGATACCCCAATCACCAAGACCCGCCACTTTGTAACGCCTTGGGTTCTGCTTCTTCATGGTTTCAAAGACTTTTAAGTCTGCCTTATCCAACCATTCATTGCACTTGTAATTGGTGGTCATTGCAAGGGTTTCATCATCTGTGTTATCAAAAAACCGCTTCTTTATCCAGTGGTGTTCATTCCACGGGTTCAGTGTAAGGGTTATTTGCTTGAACAGTCCTGAACCGTCAGGAACAGCACCACGGATTGATTCATCAAGCATATTGAAATCATCTTCTGAACTGATTTCATACGCTTCTTCAATCCACATCCAACACAAGCAACCAATATCAACGGTTATTGATGTTACTTTCAGGGGGTCATCCAGTCCCCTGAAATAAATCTTTTGACCTGTCGGTTTGTAGGTCATTTCAAGTGGTGATTCTTTGATTTCCCAAAAGGCATCAACGCCAAGGCGGTGAATCGCCCACTTCAATTCTGTGAAACAGGAATCTTTCAGGGTTCTGAAAGTCTTTCTGACCACAAGGGTATTTGCCTGTGGGTACTTCATCATATTGGTGATGTACCAAAGGGCAGTTGTTTTTGATTTCTTGGATGCACGGCTGCCCTTACATACCCTATATCTACCTTTCCAACGCCAAAAAGTACCGTAACCCTTACCAACCAGTTCAGGCAGCAGCACTTTCTTCTTGCCGGACTTTGTAGCCTTGTAATCTTCCGGGTACAGGATAAACCTCTGATACCCAAAAACATATTGTGAAGATATTCTGTTCTTGACCATAGACGATCACCGCCTAATCTTCAAGGGCATCTTCACCAGTGATAACAATAGGTTGTGTGATATTCACATCAATCTTGTCATTCCACATACCCAAGTGTTTACCAAGTAATTCAAGTGCTTTCAGCTTTGGTGAAATCTTCACTTCCCTTTCAACACTTGACCCGGTTTCTGATTCAGACTGTTTATATTTCACGGATTCAATACAAGCAAGGTCATCATCAGTTGCATTGTCTTTGATTCTTCCGTGACTATCAACAAGGTCGGTCATCTTCACAAAAGCAATGCGGGCAAGTTCTAAAACAACCCTGTCCTGATTGATTCCTGTTCTTTTGCTGCGTTCTGCCATTGCAACACTAATTGCCTGTTGAACCTTGACATTTGCCAACATCCTTGAACCTTGCTGATCTGCTGTTTTTGCCGAATAACCCGCACGAATGGCTGCTTGTGTTGCGTTCAGGTCAATCAGGTATTCTTCAACAAAACGCTGCTGTTTTTCAGTTAATTTTGCCGTTTTTGCCATCAAACAACACCCCTTTCATGTATTTTTGCAATAAAAAATCCCTGAAACATTACATTTCAGGGTGCAAATATCGGCAGTAAAAATAAATTGCAGATAATTCATAAGAATTATCTGCAACCCAGTTTTTGCAAGTTTATCATAATTGTCTTGTACCCGTTTGTCAATCGTCAGATTATAACCGATTACATCAAATAATGTAAGTTTTGATAAGTTTTTTCAAACGCTGCAAGTGCCTTGTTATGCAGTTCAACCGTGTAATTATAGCACTTTTTCATTTCCTTTGATGCCTGTTTCACTGTCTTGTACTGAACATACACTTTATACAACACCTGAACATAATTTTTATCACGCAAACCTCTGATTTCTTTGATGATCTGTTCTTTAGCATCTGCAAAACTGTCAATTTCTGCATTGATTTTATCATTGAAAGCAACATAATTTGTTACCTGTTTGCAAAGTGTATCACCTGACGGACTTGTCTGCACTCTATCCTTGGAATAATCTATTGCCCCTGTACTGCAAGCATTGACTTTCATTTCTTCAAGGCGTTCTAAGTCCTGATTGATATAAATATCAAATTCCTGTATCTGCTCTAAGTACCGCCGTGCAGTCAATTTCTTATTATTCATCACTTTCACCTATCCTTTCCTTGGTATCGGTTGGGTAACGGTTGAAAATTGGCAAAAAATACCTTGAAAGCCTTGTAAATACTGACGGTAACGGTTGGTAACGGTAACGGTTAAACCCTTATACTCTATATTTTTACTTTT
>ERZ779888.119-NODE-119-length-98752-cov-5.969543_pt1 | contig 98752 bp, 85 predicted proteins | sample MGYA00511245_ERZ779888 | MGnify/ENA primary metagenome ERZ779888 (study PRJEB29588, sample SAMEA2155255) | human gut metagenome | biome: human gut; feature: human-associated habitat; material: faeces | place: Denmark | collected 2008/2010 ...
AAAACGCCCATCGAAAGGGCGAATCTCCCTTGACAGAACTATAGGAACACCCCCCCCCTTAAAAATAGAGAGGGTTTAGCCTATGCATGAACGACTACACGTTCTTGATGAACCAAATTATAACGGAACAAAGCCGAACAAAAGCCAGAGAACTACCCAATCACCAGCTCATAAGCTTCATTGCGGCTGATACCGAATTCGGCTCGCAAGGTTTTCACGATATCTTTCTTCGAAAGAGCGCCTTCGGCGATGAGTTCTCGAGCGCGAACGGCGGCACCGTTAGCTTGCTCATCATGAGCAGCGTTACACTCTTCATCGGTAGGCGCATCGATCACGATAACGATTTCACCTTTGATGGATCCTGTTTCGGCACGTAGAGCAAATTCATCGCGTACAGCAGGAGCAAAATCGCGATAGACCTCTTCGTGCACTTTAGTGAGCTCGCGACATACTGCAACCCTACGCAACGGAAAAGCTTCAGCGATACAACCCAGCGCTGAAACAATACGCTGGGGGCTTTCGTAGAATATCAAGGCAGCGTCGAGTTGCTTCAAGCCTTCAAGCACACGCTTCCGCTCTCCGTCTTTCCGCGGAAAAAATGCCCCGAAATAAAACGTCTGCGTCGGAAAGCCGCTAGCCACATAGGCAGTAGCAACCGCCGTACCGCCTGGTAGCACCTCTACCGCAGCGCCCTGATTACGCGCTTCGTCAATCAAGCGCTGTCCAGGGTCCGAAACCCCCGGCATACCCGCATCTGAGGCGAAGCCAATCACTTCCCCATTAAGAACCCTACGAACAATCTCGCCAGCACGCCTGGAAACCGTAGCTTCGTCCAAACGCTCTAAGCGCTTCTCGATACCAAGTGCAGCTAGCAGTTTGCCCGTAACACGCGTATCTTCACAGCACATTGTGTCGCACAACTCAAACGCCTGAAGCGTACGCGTAGTAACATCCCCCAGATTGCCCAACGGCGTAGGGATGATAATGAGTTTTCCAGTTTCGCGGGACAAGGTTCCTCCTACAGAAACAAACAAAGTCATACCCCAACCTACGCCCAGCTTAAAAGCCAGAAAATTAAATCAAACTAGTAGCGTTCCTGGGGTTACCAAGATGTTTGCGAATGACACTCCGAAAACAATTCCTGAAACGATTTTGCGAAAAAAATCTTAATCAGAAACATGAAGCAGCGACCGCATGAAAATAATGGCTTGCTTAATGCAAGCCTTTATTTGAACAAGGCAGCAGGAGTCTTGAGCAAACACCCGGACAACCCCAAAATCGCGGACGACCCTGATTAGTCTTCTACAGAAGCGATAACCTCGACTTCAATCAGAGCGCCCTTAGGAAGCTTGTCGATACCGACGGCGGAACGAGCGGGAAGCTTTTCGCCAAACGATTTTGCATATACCGCATTAAACTTAGCGAAATCAGCAATGTCCTCAAGGAAGCAGGTGGTCTTCACCACATGGTCGAAATCGGTACCAGCAGCAGCAAGCAATGCACCAACATTCTTCATCACCTGCTCAGCCTGCTCTTCGATGGTGGAACCCACCAATTCGCCCGTTTCGGGGCTCAGAGCAATCTGGCCAGAGGCAAACAGCAGGCCGTTTACCACAACGCCCTGGGAATAGGGGCCAATAGCTGCAGGTGCTTTTTCGGTGCTAATAGAATGCATAGTTTCCTCCTAGGAAAAGGTGGCGCATAATATACGTCATGCAACAGGTACGTTATCCATAGTAACCTTTTGCTTATTGAAAGGCTCTTATTGATGCCGCAAAACCGTAAAGATCAAAGGACGCCCATGCTGACGCTAAGCACATTCGAAGAAGCTGCCAAAAAGGTTAAAGAAGTCACTCAAGAAACAAAACTGATTTATAGCCCTAACTTCAGCAAGGAAACTGGCAACGAGGTTTACCTCAAGCCTGAAAACATGCAGCGTACGGGCGCTTACAAGGTACGTGGAGCTTATTACAAAATCAGCACACTCACCGATGATGAGCGTCAGCGAGGTTTAATCACCGCTTCGGCGGGAAACCATGCACAAGGCGTCGCCTATGCCGCCAGCAAATACGGAGTTAATGCAACTATTGTAATGCCCACCACAACGCCCCTCATCAAGGTTGAGCGCACAAAGGAACTGGGTGCTGAGGTTATTCTTGCAGGCGATGTGTACGATGAATCGTATGCTCATGCCATGGAAGTTGCCGAAGAACGAGGGTTAACGTTCATCCACCCCTTCAATGATCCCATTGTGGCAGCAGGCCAAGGCTCGATTACCATGGAAATCGTACAGGAGCTTCCTCTTGTAGACGCTATCCTGGTGCCAATCGGAGGCGGCGGACTCGCAACAGGCGTTTCCACTTTGGCGAAAATGCTCAATCCACGAATCAAAGTTATCGGCGTTGAGCCCGAAGGGGCAGCTTGCATGAAAGCTTCACTTGAAGCGGGTCATGTGGTAAAACTCCCCCGCGTTAGCACTATCGCTGACGGTACTGCTGTGCAGGAACCAGGTGACCAAATCTTCCCCTACATACAGGAAAACCTCGATGAAATCATCACCATCAAAGATGACGAACTTATCGTTGCGTTCCTTGACATGGTAGAAAACCATAAAATGATTGTCGAAAACTCCGGCTTGCTGACTGTTGCTGCATTAAAACATCTTGATTTTGAGGGTCAAAAAGTTGTTTCCATTCTTTCTGGTGGCAACATGGACGTAATTACTATGGCTTCCGTGGTACAGCATGGCCTGATTCAGCGCGACCGCATCTTCACTGTTTCCGTGCTGCTCCCCGACCGCCCCGGCGAATTGGTGCGTGTTGCGCAAACCATAGCCGACTGCAACGGTAATGTTGTACGCCTCGATCATAACCAGTTTGTTACCGCAAACCGCAACGCTGCCGTAGAGCTACGTGTGACTATCGAAGCATTTGGTAGTGAACACAAGCAGCGAATTGTCAAGGCACTTGAAGACAACGGTTTCCGCCCCAAGCTCATTCAAGTTCATCTGTAAAAGCAAGCTTCAATAACGTCAATACCCTTTAAGAAACGAAGGACCCTCCATTCTTATGCAAAGGAAATGGAGGGTCCTTTAGCTTGAATCTGGTTTTAGTCCAGAAATCTCATCGAAAGAGAATCCAAACACTTACACCTAATAGCGGAGTGAATCGAAACAGGAACGTAAAAGAAGCTCAAGCTGTACCGCTAGATCAAGATTCCGTTACAGTGATCAATCTCATGTTGAATAATCTGAGCGGTAAATCCAGCAAAACGCTCCTTATGCTCAACAAAATCTCTATCGCGAAACTTAACAGTTATACGTTGATAACGAAGAGCTTTTCTTGCACCTTCAAGGGATAAACAGCCTTCTTCGGCTTCATATTCACCTTCACTTTCAACTATTACAGGATTCAGCATCACACGATGCTTGCCCGAATCATCAAACACTATGATGCGTTTACGAACGCCTATCATATTCGCAGCCAAGCCCACACATCGATCCCTATGGAACTCAAGCGTATCAAGCAAGTCGTCACAAACAGCGTCATCTGCGATCGAAGCGAGATCGGAAGATTGGGAAAGAAAAAACTCGTTTGTCATTATGGGTCGTATCATGACATCAGACCTTTCTAACAACCCAGTTATACAAAGTGACTGCAAGAATGGGGGCTTATTTGGGCAAAACTTTCTTCGCAACGACGTAACCCAACGTCATATCGATAGCGAACAACGTCAAATAAACGGTACAGCATAGCTTTGCGTGCTTCTTATAATTCCAGCTTTTGAAATAGTTGGTAACCTTATCCACCGAGCGGCCCTCCTAAAATGGTTATCTCAAAACCATGATAACGACTATTCCGACCTTACAATGCCTTGATGAGAAACGGAAGAAAGGCCGCACCACTGTCGCACCCTCAAAAGCATTCCCTCAACATCAAGCACCCCACACGCAAAGCCTTTTCGAATGAGCTCCTTCGGCAAAAGAAGATCATACTTTTCGAAATAAGGCACTTCCCCTTGATACAAGAGCTCCATTGGAGCAATAGGAATTTGCGCTTCGCGGGCCAGCACCTCATAAAACTGCTTTTCTTCGGCATCCATACGAAACTGAAGATAATAAGGTTTGCAAGATTTCATTGAGCGCAAACCCAATGATTCACCGCATCGGAGTTTCAAAAAACGTTCCAATGCCATAAAAGCATAGCTTCCCAACCATGGAAACAACGCCCAGGTATCACCACCTAAATTAATAAGTGGCTTTTCGACAATCCCAGCATTTTTAGCGACCCTACGAGCAAGAGAAAGGCGTGCTCTGGCATTAGTCATTAGATAGGGATAGTAATGGGATTCGCATAGAGCCAGTCGCATACGTTCCAGTATCTTGGTATTGATGTCACCTGCACATTCGCCAAAATAAGCAGGCACTTTGCCTTTCACTTTGCTCACATAAACCAAATGACGTTTTCGATCAATCTCTTCAACCAGCCAGACATGGCCAGCGATGGCCAAGCGTTCGCCAGGCGGTGGCGGCAATACAACCGTGCCTAATTCCTGCGATTCGCATCGCACGGAAAACTCTTCATCGTCTTGGAAAACGGCATAGAACTTGTATGAGTTTGTTATGCGTTCACCAGCCAAGCCAACGATAAGCCCGCCAGCATCTGTCGTCTGAATTTGATCGGTGTCTAAAAGATGTCGTAGCAGAACACGATAGTCATCAAGGCTTATTCGATGAAAATATGCCAACGACAATACGCGTTCAGCAAGCTGAGCTGGAGAAAGCTCACCGCAGCTTGCCAGCGTAGACATGGTCTGATGGTACAGCAAACTATAGGGCAGTCGATCTAGCCGAGGAGGCTCTACCCACTTTTCTTCGGTATATACTTGCACCAAAGCAATACCCTGTAACAATTTCCAAGGAATAGTGTCAGGCATAAGGCTACGAGGCTCGGGCTCTTCCTCACGCATAACAAACCACATTTCGGGAGGAAGATCGCGCCTACCGGTACGACCCATGCGTTGCAAAAACGAAGAAACCGTAAAAGGAGCATCAACCTGAAATGCACGTTCAAGCTTCCCGATATCGATGCCAAGCTCCAAGGTCGCGGTTGTAACAGTAGTTAAGTCGAAGGAATCGTCCTTCATAAGCTCTTCTGCTGTTTCACGATACGTCGAAGACAAATTGCCATGATGAATAAGAAACCTGTCGGGCTCGTGCCTGAGCTCGCAATAGGAGCGTAACGAAGTAGTAATTCCCTCAGCTTCTTCACGGCTATTTGCAAATATTAAGCATTTCTTACCGCGCGAATATTCAAAAAGATACCCGTACCCTGGATCAGCAAAACGAGGGGCCACGTCAGAGGGGACATCAAGCGCGTGGCTTTTTGAGCCATCTATGGGAAGAATTCGCCTACCCTGCCCATCAGAAGAATATGTTTCTCCCGTTTTTCCGACAGCCGGCAATGCTCGTGACGCTACAGTTTCAACCCCTACCAACTCCACATCATCAGCATTTGCTACCGCATAATCCCGTTCGGGGGCCTGAGGACCAGTCGTATAAAAATGCTCCATGGAAATTCGCCAAGTACGTTTTGGTTCGTTAAACCGAGGAATGATTGTTGTGCGGTTAGTTCCCGCAGAAAGCAAAGCGCCTACAGTATTCGGATCTCCAATGGTGGCAGAAAGGCCAATTCGCCTTGGATTCGAGCCCGATAAACGAGAGAGGCGCTCTATCAGGCATAGCGTTTGCCCACCCCTGTCGCCGCGTAACAGAGAATGAACTTCATCGACCACGATATAGCGCAGATCGGCAAACATCTTCCCAATCGCAGCATGCTTATGTATCAGCAAACTCTCCAGGGATTCTGGCGTGATCTGCAAAACCCCTGAAGGCTGCTTTGTTAATCGGGCCTTTTGGGAGGCTGATACATCACCATGCCATCGCCATATAGGTATATCAGTTTGCTCGCAAAGCTCACTTAAACGAGCAAACTGGTCATTGATTAAGGCTTTTAAAGGAGCGATATACAAAGCGCCAATAGACAAAGGGGGATTTTCATAAAACTCTGTAAGAATAGGAAAAAAGGCCGCCTCGGTTTTACCCGAAGCGGTAGAAGCGGTTAACAGCACATTGCAGTCAGTATTAAACACCGCATCGGCTGCAGCTACCTGAATGCCACGCAAGCTTTCCCAATCGTGAGCATAAATATAGTCCTGAATAAAAGGGGCAAATCTATCGAAAGCACTCACAGTATTCCATCCCTAGATTTTGAACTCCGCATACAAGGGCGCTACTTCCTGTTCTTGTAAAGCTGGTTTAGCAAACGAAAAATCTCTTGAACCCAAAAGCGATGAAACTGAAGCGTCAGGATTCTGATACACAATATCTAGCAGTTCAATGAAATCGCGAATTACCTCACGCGGGGTTAGATGGGAATCCGAGCCGACACGACCAAATTCAATCTGTAAGAAAGATACAAGATCATCTTCCGTCAATGAACGCTGATACTCAAAGTAGCCTGCATGTATGTCGGCAAGCTTTTCTATCAAAACCAACAGTTCTTCATAGGTTAGAGGATTCAGGCGAATAACAGGAGCAAGCATATCGGAAAGCCCCTCACTGGCGAAACGACCTTGGGTCAATCGACTCCGAAGAGCCTCATAGCTGTATACCCCCCTTCTGCGATCCTCGATCGACTGAGGGGTACCACCCATAATAATGCCCAAATGATGCGCTTTGCCCTGCAGCGTATCATTGTACATAGTCAAAATCTTCTCATAATTGTTTTGGCGAGTAACCGAATTGGGTATTTTGTAAAGGTTTACCAATTCATCAATCATTACAACCAAACCCTTATAGCCTGCTCCTGTCAAGAACTCAGCCAACAACTTCAGATAGTCGTACCATGAATCGTCTGCAATACAAGCATTAACGCCAAGCTCTCTACGCGCTTCCGTTTTGGTGCGATATTCACCACGGAGCCATTTCACAACGCAAGCCTTAGCCTCCATGTCCTCTTCTGCGAACGCAAATGCATATATTTTAAGCACAGCAGAAAAATCGTACCCATGCACCAATTCACAAAGAGGTTCCAAAAAGGCCTCTAAGACGCTGTGAAACGCCTGATCATATAACGTTCCTGAAGAGCTGCCGCATTCTTCGGCGGCTTTACGTTGAATGTTTATCACCCACCGATCGAGAACTAAAGCCAGGGCTCCACCTTCAGGACGTGTTTTGGTAGAAAGGTTGCGGATAAGCTCGCGGTATGTAGAAAGACCTTGACCCTGGCCTCCCTGCAAACGACGCTCAGGCGACAGATCGGCATCGGCAACAACAAAATTCTCACCCATAGAATGAGTTCTAATGGTTTGAATTAGAAAGCTCTTTCCGGAACCATAACGTCCAACAAGAAAGCGAAAGGAAGCTCCACCATCCGCAATCAGGTCAAGATCATGAAGAAGAGCCTGAATTTCAACCTCACGGCCTACGGTAATATATGGCAGACCGATTCGAGGAACAACACCACCTTTAAGTGAATTGAGAATAACAGCTGCAATGCGGCGCGGAACTTTTACTTCTTTGCTCATAGCCCTAAGGCCCCTTTCAAGTCATCTCGATAATCCTCGATTACCACTGGACCGTTATCGGCGTACTCTATGGCAATATCACCAAGCAATTCAAATAGCTTTTCGTTGATAGAATCAACAATAATATCCTCGGACTCTACAGGCGAGGGACATTCAACACGCTTATCAGCATCGATCAAAACGCGCAGAAAAGATAATTCAGTAGAGGAAAGGCCATACGGCAAGTTGCAGGAAGATACCGTTTCGTCGGCGACCACACGCAAAGCAGGATTCTGGCGAATGACCGGAACGACGTCGGCGCTGAAGGCTTCCGTGATGATGGTGTCTTCGAAATCGTTTTCCTTCACGGACTCGCTTTGCCCTAAGCTACGATCCTCTTGTCCGGACAAGAACAGCTCGCCTTTATCTAACCGATCGCTGTCAAATCGTTCTTCTTCAATGAGAAGCTGATCACGCGTAACAGCAGAACGGCTCCTAATACCAGCAAGTTGGGATCGATCGATCGAAACCAATCTTGATTCTGCCTTATGACGAGATGCAAGCCATGCCGAGATATTTGCATTGACGATTTTCAAAAGATATTTTGGGAGTTCGTATTCCTTGATTGGATGGCCATAGTCGATAGACAATCGCATAAGGCGATCGATCGTTGCAAGCATTGACCCCAATTCTGAGTTACGGTCGGCAGTACGGTAATTACGTAATCCCGACCAGCGCCCATTTCTGCATGAGTAGGCATGGGCATCGTTTACCCGATACAAGCAATCACTGTGCATTTCGGATTCATAAAATACAGCTGCGGGGAACATCACATGCGACGAAACACTGCGAGACCCGAACCAAGAATCCACCAAGCCTTTTTTTCTGCGCTTAGCGCAATGAAGGCACAGATCGAAAAAACAATCACATACAACTCGAAGTAACTCTTCATGGTGATCCCGGGCAAAGCACGACTTGTCGATGCGATAAGAAGAAAGACGGCACAGAGCGTCAAACAGCTCTTCCTCGGACAATTGATTCTGAGCAGGGGTTCCTGCAACGCTTTCAGCGCGTTGCGCAACAATCAAAGCCAGCTCAAATGAAGTATCCACAATGCTTTCAATAAGAGCAGGAGAAAGATCATGATATATGACAAAGTCGCGTAGCCAAGATTTAACGTAACGATCGATCTCAGGATCAAGTTCACGATATTTTATCCAGAAAGCATAAAGAAGATCGAAACATTCTTGGGGCGTTGAAGCCCCTACGCAGTTTATGAGTTCATATATATACACAAACGCAAATGAAAGCGAAGTCTTTTCTATCTGGCCTTCTCGAACATGGGTACGCCACGAAAAATAGCCTCGCAATTGAGAATCGTTCATCATGGAATAAGTTGGGTAGTAACGCTCAAATGAACCGTTAAAAGGGAAATCGTCCTCCCAGCTTTCCATAAAACGAGCCTGCAAGACAAACAGCTCTGTCTCGGAAGGCCTACGGTAATCAAAGCCATCGTAAACCGGTCTCGCGAGCGCCTTCATGTCGCGATAGCGCTGAGGAAGATAGTTCTTCATCTGAGATCCAGTGCGCAATATCGGCTCATCTTCGTACATCTTTCCTGAAAAAGCACGGCTATTAGCAAGGCGAGGATCGGACAAAATGCTATCGATAAGCTTATGAACGTCCGTCATTGCGCCTCCCTACCTTGGCTCTTCGACTAGACATAATATCACGATAAACAAACATTTGTTCGCTTATACAAAGCCTTATATAAAAAAGGAGCCGGAAGACGGCTCCTTTTTTGCACTGGACGAAATCTACTTTAGGCCTGCGAAATCCATATCTACCGACTCTTCCAAATATTCTTTCATCGGGCCAGAGCCAAAGTCTTTAAGATGCTCTTCATGCCAGCAATCTGTTTCGGGAAGTCCAGGAATAGAAGAGGCAAGGAACACGGGATCGAGTCCTCTGTTCCTCTGCTTCGAATAATCGTCAAGAGCAAGAAGTGCCCATTTACCCAAAATCAGAATTGCAATGAGGTTAACAATGGCCATAAAGCCCATAAATATGTCAGCCAGATTCCATGCAAGATCAAAGCTGTTAACAGCTCCGTACAAAATCGCAGCAAGGCAGGCAATTCGGAATGCGAACAGTCCCTTTTTACTCTCTGGGAAAATGAAACGGAAATTGCTTTCCGCATAAAAATAGTTGCCAATAAGGCTTGAGTAAGCGAATGCAAAGATCGCAAAAGTAATGAAATGGATTCCAGCTACGCCCACGGAATTGTTAACGGCCATCTGGATAAGGGGCATGCCATTGAGGCCTACGGCAACAGCAGGATCCTGAACATAGAAAATCAAAACCATAATTGCAGAACAAGTGCAAATCAAAATAGTGTCAATGTACACAGAGAGGCTCTGTACAAGACCCTGTTTAACAGGATGAGAAACACTAGCAGTTGCTGCAGCATTAGGAGCAGAACCCATACCAGCTTCGTTTGAATACAAGCCGCGCTTGATTCCAAGCATAACTACCGAACCGGCAAAACCTCCAAATATCGATTCAAAATCAAAGGCAGATTCAAACAACACCGCAAAAGCAGCTGGAAGCCAAGCAATATTACTAATGGTGGTCCACAGTGCAATAGCTATATAAGCAAGTGCCATGACAGGAACAACAATAGAAGTAATTACGCTAATACGCTTTTGGCCACCAAAGATCACGGTTGCAGTCATGAGGACCAAAAGAAGACCCACGATCATAGCCAAACCGTTTTCGTTATAGTCGGGAACGTAATACTCAAGAGCACTGCAGGCATTGTAAGCCTGAAGGCCGTTGAAGCCAAAGGCATAGCAGAGGATCAGAAGTACAGCAAATAGAATGCCTAGCCAACGATGGCCAAGAGCCTTTTCGATGTAATAAGCAGGACCGCCGCGAAATTCGCCTTCCTTACCTCGTATTTTCCAAATTTGCGCCAAGGTAGATTCGATAAATGCGGAGGCGGCACCTACGATAGCCATGAGCCACATCCAGAAAACTGCGCCCGGACCGCCCAAGGCAATTGCGGTAGCAACGCCCGCGATATTTCCAGTGCCAACACGGCTCGCGGTAGAAACCATAAGCGCTTGAAAAGAAGAAATGGACTTTTCACCATCGACATGCTTCTTTTCCGTAACCTGCCTAAACATGTCTTTCAAGTAACGAATTTGCACGCACTTGGTTCGGATCGTGAAATAAACACCGGTAACGACAAGCAAAATGAGCAGAATATAGGTGTACATAAAGCCATCGATATTTCCCGTTAACTCGATAAGCCACTCATTAATGTCCATGTAATCCCCGTTCTAACGTAAAGAAACGGCAAAAGCGCAAGCTTTTGCCGCATGTCATTTGATAATACCCCAACAGATCGGATATTCATTCGCGATGTCTTTAAACGCTTAACACATTAGCAATTATTGATCATTAAGCTAATTAGTTGGAGTAAACAGTGTTACGAAGCCGCGAAGGAGAATTACATGCGCACCTTTATCGCACTTGAATTGCCGAGCGATTTCATAACGAACATTGCCCAAATCGAGCAAGATCTACAGTCTTCGATTCAGGGTCATTTCGTCACAGAAAATTCCCTTCACCTTTCACTCGCCTTTATGGGAGAACTCAAAACCAATGCTCAGCTGTCAGCAACCCAGGCAGCACTCGAACTTGCAACGCGCAATTTCGCTCCCATATCGCTGCATCCTGAAGGACTGGGTGTATTTGGTCGCCCTTCTAATGCAACACTCTGGATGGGCATCTCCCCCACCCCGGCACTCATGCATTTAGCAAAAAATATTAGAACCGAACTAACCATAAAAGGGCTGCCCTATGACCAGGTGCAGTTCAAGCCGCATATCACACTAGCGCGACATGCCCATTTGACCCTTCAGCAAATAAAAGATTACCCAATGCCCGACACTACTCGAGCAACAAACGTTACCATCTTTAGGAGTGACCTGTTGCCCAACGGCGCGCAGTACACTCCGCTTCATTCCGTAACGCTATAAGGCCAGGAGATCAATGAACATCTGCGTATTCTGCTCATCCTCCAACCAAATCGACCGCTGCTATATCGCAGCCGCCCAAGAGCTCGGCAGAACAATAGCAGAATGTGGACATACCTTAGTTTTCGGCGGATACGATATGGGACTGATGGGTGAAACAGCCAAAGCTACCGTCTCAGCTGGCGGAAAAGTAATCGGTGTAACTACAACAGGGCTTTCAGCCAAAGGCCGTTCCGTGGTAACTGGAATTCAGGAACTTCAAACCGAGAACCTTTCAAAACGCAAAGAAACCATGGTGTCCCTTTCCGACGCATTTATTACCATGCCTGGCGGCATAGGCACCCTCGATGAGTTTTTCAGTGTTATCTCGCAAGCAAAAGTTGGCGAGATTCGAGGCAAAAGCGCATTGTTCAATGTCGAAGGGTATTTCGATCCACTGGTGCAAATGCTTGACGACTCTTGCGAAAAGGGGCTGAATTCAACCGACTGGCACGAATACGGCAGTGCGTTTTCCGATTGTGAGGCGCTATTGAAGTGGCTCGAATCATAGTGTCTTTAAAGCAATTAGGCCCGACCGTTGATTCAGCTCATCCGCAGGTCGGGCCTAATTTGTTGCAAAAAATATGATTACTGCTCTTTTTTATGGTAAGCAATCCAATAGGCCATACCAACGAATAGAGCGCCACCAATGATGTTCCCTGGAACTGAAGCGCTCCAGTTCCATAGCGCACCAGCCCAAGAAACCGTAGAAGGATCAATTCCCGCTGGCGCTATACCGGCAGAAGCCAGCAGAATGCCAAATGGCAGGAAAAACATGTTGGCGACACAGTGCTCGAAACCGCAAGCAACGAATGCGGCAATGGGCAAAAGGATACCAAGCATTTTATCAGCAACGGTTTTAGACCCATAGGCAATCCAGACCGCAAGGCAAACTAGGAAATTGCACATGATGCCTTTCGCAAACAAGGTAAGCCAATCAGGGCTCATCTTACCAGCCGCAACACTTACGATTGTAGTTCCTACAGCTCCGCCATTCATTCCTTGGTAGTTAGAAAGAAATACCAAACCAATCATGATAAGCGAGCCAACTAAATTACCAAGGAATACCACTACCCAGTTCTTCAAAACAGCTGACCAAGATATTTTTTTACTTGCAGCGCTCATAACAATCATGGTGTTTCCGGTAAACAACTCGGCGCCGCATACCACAACGAGAAGAAGTCCAAGGGAGAACAAGCAACCACCTATCAATCGTTGCGCAGCAAATGGGAGGGCCGAGTCGCTAACAATAAGAAGAAAGAACATGGCACCCATAGATATAAAGGCGCCTGCCATAATTGACAGCATGAATGATTGCTTAAAACTCATCTTGGTTTTCGAAACGCCTAGCGCCTCCGCCTTCGCCTCGATATCGGCTGGCGCAAGCTGATCGGGCTTGGGGAAAGCAGCCTTCAATTCGTCAATCGACATGAATCCTCCTTTAATTCCAATGACGTGAAAAAGCTAGCATGCTCAAGTCGCCTTCATGAGCAAAACCCCAAACGGTATCGGGAGAAGGCTTATGCAGTCCGTATTCGGCACTAGCAGTCGTTAGCCGACGAACTACATAGATGAATCCGACATTACCGCTGATAATCTGATTCTTTTATTAATACGCAACGATCGACAACCAAATGGGGATATATTATTTAGTCTGTCTAACTAATAATCTACCTTTAAACGGAGTTGCTCATGCCAAACACGCCGCAACCAAAACGAGGGATCGTAACGCAGCACACACATCCCCAGCGTTCATTAATTAAGCGAATATACGTTGCCGCTTTGCTGATTCTTCTGCCATTGCTTATGACTCTTTTTTCCATGCTTTCAAAAAAAGCAAAGAGCGAAACGCAGTACCTAAGAAAAGGATTTGCGCTGAAAATAGCAATCACAGGCTGGAGTCGCTCGAAAACCGTCCGATGCTCAACACAATCATGGAAATCGGGCAAGAACGCAACACCAACACTCACTATTGAGTTTCGCGATTTAGATTACGCTTTCGAGGTATTCAGCGGATCAATAACACTTCAAGACGCACTTGCAGCTCGCTATTTCACGACACGCGGACCTAACGACAAGGGCGTCGCAGTAACGTATCTATTCACCGTCATACTGAAAGCCTTTTTCGGCTGGCGAAAATCGTATCGGAGATAACAATGAATGCTTTTGAATTCCACTGCCCCACTAAAATCGTCTGTGGTGAGGGAGCTCTCCATAAGCTTCCGGTCAAAATAGCCGACCGTGGCGTAACTAAACCTTTAATTGTCACGGATGCCAACCTGATAAAGCTCGGCATAGCCGAACAAGTATTTGCCCCATTGAGAGAAGCCGATGTGAACTATTCTCTGTACGATCATGTTCCACCGGATTCATCGCTCAATGTTGTGAATGAAGTAGCAACACTTTATAGAGAAGAGAAATGCGACGGCTGGATAGCGCTTGGAGGCGGTTCGGTTATCGACACCGCGAAGGGAGCTGCCGCATCGGTATCTGTTGGAGAAAAAGACTTCACCGACCTTCAAGGCTCTGAAATACTCCAAGACGAGCTTGATCCCCTAATTGCCATACCCACCACTGCGGGAACGGGATCAGAGGTCACTTTGGTTGCGGTCGTGGCAGACACCGAGCATCATGCAAAACTGAGTTATACATCCTATCGCTTAGTCCCGCATATAGCTTTCCTCGATCCAAAACTTACTGCGTCATTGCCACCTAGGCTCACTGCAACCACGGGGATAGATGCGCTAACCCACGCCATAGAGGCATACACTTCAATTCAGAAGAACCCCATTAGCGACGCACTGGCGCAACAGGCCATTTCCCTCATCAGCAAGAACCTGGCTCTATCCTGTGCAGAACCGGGAAACCTTGAAGCGCGTACAAACCTGGCTTTGGGGAGCTTGTTGGCGGGCGCATCGTTTTCAAACGCCATGGTGGGGCTCATTCATGCAATTGGCCATTCCCTAGGGGGCTTATGCCATATCCCCCATGGTCAAGCAATGATGCTCCTTCTTCCCCATTGCGTACATTTCAACCGCACGCACGGATACCATCAAGGTTTGTATGGGGAACTGCTTGGCGCACTAAAACCCGACCTTGACACCGCACGTCTAACCGCAGCAGAAAAAGATGCCCTGTTCGAAACAGAGCTTTTTTCATTGAATGATTTCTTCCGCCGCATTTATGGAGTACCAACCAAGCTATCCGAAATGGGAATTTCCCGCAAAGAGCTTGCCGCTGTCGCAAAACAGGCGCGTTATGACGGTGCTGCCCTATACAATAAACAGGAAATAACCGAAGAAGTAGCATTCACAATCCTGGAGGCAGCATACTGATGGCACCCGAGAACACCTCAGCCACCCCCACTACTAAAACTAAAGAGCAACCAAAGCAGAGAGTATCAGTTAGCGACGAGCGAAAGGCTCACCCCTCGAGTGCGAACGCAAGGCGTATGAGCAGTGCGACCAAAACGGACGCCTCAAATCAGCCCCAGTCGCTTCAGGCGTACCACCCCACGCAAAACGCAGCAGCACAGCACAAGAATGATCAGGCAGCGACAAAAAACCGCTCAAAAAGTAGAGAAACAAAACATGCCCCGAAGGCACCAATAATCGCAACCAAGACAAACTTCCTCCCCTCTCACGAATACCATAGCGCCGAAGATGTACAAGCGGCAGTCGATGAGATGCGTGAGTTTTTCCAAACCGGAGCAACTATGCCCTTGCATTACCGCCGAGGCATTCTTGTGAAATTACGTTCTTATTTGAAAAAGCACGAGAAAGAAGCGCTTCAGGCACTTACCGATGATTTAGGTAAGTGTAGTTTCGAGGGTTACGCCACTGAACTTGGCATCGTGTATGACGAAATCCGTTTTTGCCTATCAAAAATGTATGGATGGGCAAAACCCAAGCGCGTCCCGACACCCTTGGCCCACTTTCCTTCTTCCTCGAAAATCTACGCCTCACCCTATGGTGTAGCTGCCGTACTATCACCGTGGAATTATCCTCTTCAGCTTGCGCTAGTCCCAATGATCGATGCCCTCACAGCAGGCAACTGTGTAGTGCTCAAGCCTTCACGCACTTCGCAGTCGACAAGCGCCTTCCTCCAAAAACTTTGCGAAGAGGTTTTCGACGAGCGTTTGGTGCGCTGCCTTCCCGGAAGCAGCGAAATGAATGGCTGGATCTTAAGTATCCATTTCGACAAAATCTTCTTCACTGGAAGCCCAACCATTGGCAGACAGATTATGCATGCTGCCGCAGAAAATCTGACCGATGTCACACTCGAGCTGGGCGGGAAAAGTCCCTGCATTATCGCCTCGGACGCCAACATCAAACGAGCCGCACAACGAGTTGCTTGGGGGAAATGCATCAACTCTGGACAGACCTGCGTGGCGCCCGACTACTTCCTCGTGCATGAGAGCGTTGCAGACGCTTTCGCCGACGAACTAGCAACGTATTTGCTGCAATACTACGGAAAGCGCATTCTGCAATGCGATTACTATCCCCATATGATTAACGAACATCACTTTAATCGAGTATGCGGTCTTATTGACAACCACGGACCGAAAACACGTATTGCATTTGGTGGCGGACGAGATCGCTCGACTCTTCGAATCGAGCCAACTATCCTCACGGGCGTTACGCTCGAAGACCCTGTCATGAAAGAGGAAATATTTGGACCGATAATCCCCATCATCACATGGAGTGACCTTGATGAAGTGTTCTCGTATGTGAGAGATTTTGGCCATCCGCTAGCATGCTACCTATTCTCAGAAAGCGAAGTGCTGCAGGAGCAAATAATCCAAGCCATCCCGTTTGGCGGAGCAACTATCAACGATGTTGTAATTCACCTTGCCAACAACCATATGGGCTTTGGAGGCTTCGGCGATAGTGGAATGGGCGCATACCATGGTAAGCAGGGATTCGACTGTTTCACCCATTACAAGTCAACACTGAAAAAATCTACCAAGATCGAAATCCCGGTTCGAGTTCCTCCGTTCACCAAAGCGAAGAGCATTATTTTAAAACTAATGATGCGATAAGAAAATGTTCATATCAAACTTCAAGGCATCGTAAATAACGAGGGTTGGCACAACGCCAACCCTCGTTCATATCATTAAGCTAAAATCAAATACGTCTCGTTTTGAAGTATGCACCCCGATAGCGCGATATCTGACAAATCAAGATATTGCTGACAGGCCTTACTTGAAGATCAAATTAAACAAGTACTTCGTAATGGCGGATCGACGAATTACGCCCACGAGCGTTCCTTTGTCATCAACAACGGGAAGCTTCTTAAACTTCTTCTTAGACAACAATGCGGCAACACGCGCAATGCTCTGATCAGGACGAGCGCAAACTACTTTTCGTGTGGCGAATTCCATAACACTGCGGTTCTTCAACCCATCCATGCGCTGCTCAAGGCTCTGATCATCAAAATACAGCATCGATGCCTCTCCGCCAGTGAAGATAGTATGAGCACGATGCTGCGCAATAGCACCCATAATATCGCCGTCAGATATGAATCCAACCACCTGGTAATTGCTATCAACCACCGGCAAGCTGCTTACCCCATGCTCTGCCATGATTCGAACCACGTCAGAAATAGTACAGTTCTCCGTGCAGGTATACGGCTTTTTAATCATGATGTCGCAAACCGGAGTCCCCTCAACCTCAAGGGGAATACGCTCGGAAATAATCTCAGACATTTCTTATGCCTCCTTCGGGTTGGAGAGTGTTTGCTTTGAGGGCCGTATACTAAATACGGCATAAATAAGGGAAACCAAGCCGATAGCTGCACATACTTTATAAGCAACACTTGCCCCAACAGCTGTTGCTACCTGAAGGCTCGCATCGGCTCCCACAGTTGAAGTTACGCTGGTCATCACCGTAATAATGAGCGCAGTGCATAGGCCACCTGCAACCTGGCGACCGGTATTCGCAATAGCGTTGCCGTGCGCAATCATATCGTTTTTCAGTGCATTTACACCCCAAGTGTTTACGGGCATATTCGCCAATGCCTGGCCAGCGGCCTGAAGCATGCAGAACAACGCAACAACAGCGATCGGTGTAGCAACAGTCGAAAGAGACAGAAGAAACAGGGATACAGTCATAAGGGCTAAGCCGAAAATGGAGATGGCACGAGGACCAAACTTGTCAAAAACGACACCAGAGATTGGGCTGATGATAATACCAACCGCAGCAGCAGGAAGCATGGCCATGCCCGTTTCGAACGCGGAAGCCCCAAGTGCAGTCTGCAGCAAGAGAGGTAACAACGTATTGGTTACCAGGCATGCAGCATTTATTAGAGTGACAATGATTGCAGCAACTCGAAATTGGGGCGTTTTGAGCGTTCCGAGCTGAAGCAGGGGATCCTCGATACGGTCTTGACGAACGACGAACAAAACCAAGCATGTAATTCCTGCAAAAATGGAACCGAGCACAACAGCGCTCCCCCAACCAAGCGTCGAAGCGCTGGAGAAACCATACAAAAGCCCGCCGAATGCGATGGTAGAAAGCACAACCGAAAGAATATCAAGCTTAGGGTTTTTCAATTCCCCAACGTTCTTAAGCATAAAAACGCCCAGCAGCAAAACAACCAGCGAAAGAGGAACGATAGACCCAATCATTGCACGCCAGCCATAAGCATCAATTACCGCACCACCCACAACTGGGCCTACAGCAGGACCGGCAGACATAACAATGCCCGCCATGCCCATTGCCGTTCCGCGTTTTTCAACAGGGAACACTAGCATTGGCACAACGGAAACCAAAGGCATAAGCACACCAGATCCGGCAGCCTGCAGAACACGACCGACGATAAGGAGCAGAAAATCGGGAGCTACAGCGCACAGCAATGTACCCAATGCAAACACTATGGTCGACCCAAAAAACAAAGCTCGCGTGCTGAATTTATCAATCAAGTATGCCGAGACAGGAACCATGATGCCGCTTACTAGCGGATAAATAGACATGATCCACTGAGCGGTTGACGCATCAATTGCAAAATCAGCCATAATGACAGGCAAAGCAGGCGACATAACCGTTTGATTAAGTAGTGCAAGAAACGCACCAAGCACCACAACGGAAACAATACGAATCTGAGCACCAGTAACGTGCCCACTTACTGGAGCAGCAATAGAATTATTTAACATAAACTTCCTTCGAACCGACTACAAGCCCGTCAGAACGCGATAACGATCCGATGAGCACCTTCACATTCGACAGAAGGCATCAGTTTCGGCATGAAGAAAGAGGTTGAGGTAGATATACACGTGCTACAGCAAAACGAAGCCCGAAAACAACAGGCCTGCGCAGGGATATATATGTCTTATTCGGATTATTCATTGCGGTGAGGTATCCTAACAGCCGTATAGATCCAATTCAAGACCTGTAAGACAGGCGTTAACTTCTACCCAAAATCGACCGTGCTTGACATCTCATCACGCTTGCCAAGATCGTCGCCAATTTGCGCATACAGCTAAAAGGAAAGACACAGCTATGACTGACTCAAACAAAACGAAGTTTCAGCAAAATGTTCGCTTCAACGCAATCACACCTGAAGGAATGCTCGTTGAATGCGAAACCCTCTTCACCTTTGAAAACACCGAAACTGGACGCTCGTATATCGTCTACACCGACAACAAAACCGATGAGGATGGAAATACTACGGTATATGCCTCTATCTACGATCCTGCTGCCGTCGAATTCAATGAGAACAGTGGACTAGCGGCTCTCTCCCTTATCCCCATCGAGACGGAGGAAGAATGGAACCTTGTAGAACAGCTTCTTCAAGATGCAGCCGAATAACCAAGCTCAGAAGAAATTATCAAAATAGCTCTTGCGTACTTACTTGGTTTTGGTAATATATCTATCGCTGCATTGCGAAAGCAAATGACATAACCACGTCGGAGTGGTGGAACGGCAGACACGCTAGCTTGAGGTGCTAGTGCCCACTTTACCGGGCGTGCGGGTTCAAATCCCGCCTCCGACACCAGTTAAGTTTCTAAACGCTCTTATGAGCGTTTTTTTATTGCAATAAAACTTGTTCGTTAATGGGTGATAAACCGAAACTAGCTGCACTCCCCTTATCACGCAATACGCGAAGGGACAGCAAGATTAAAGAACCTTCAAACGAATACGAGTAAGTCAAACAAAACAATGCATTAAATATAAGATCAGATCACGCATATCGCGCAATCTCAATCCAGAATTGAACACGAGTCAGATCAGCAAACAAGACACTCCGAAGGCATACGCCGCCGAAGCATGGACCCTTAGAGCTGATAGCGTTTCTCTCTGCAGATATTTGTTTTCAAAGAAAAAAGGCGACGCAGTAGCGTCGCCTTTTAAAGATCCGTTAGATAAATACTATCCGATAGTACCCTGCGGGTATACCACCATAAGCACAATCAAAGAGATAAGGAATACAGCCGCCAAAATAATAGTAATGCGGTTGAGGTTCTTTTCCATGATGCTTGAGCCACTCTGGTTGTTGTAAACAGAACTTGCGATCATGTCAGAAACGCCCGTGCCCTTGCCAGAATGAAGCAGAACAAAAACAATAAGCCCAATGCCAGATACAACTAGCAGAACAGAAAAGATAATTGCAACGATAGACAACGTAACATCCTTACCTAAGTAGTCTCACGAATCACTAATTATAAGAATCAGAGAACCGCTTGACAAGAGAATTCATACCAGAACTACTGAGCCTCAGAAGCTGCTTCGATAAGCTGACGGAACGAATCAGCCTTAAGGGACGCACCGCCGACTAAACCGCCATCGATATCCGACTGAGCAAGAAGAGCCTCAACATTGCCAGCGTTCATCGAGCCACCATACAGAATACGAGTTGCATTAGCGACATCGCCGCCGAATTCAGCGTTAAGCGTGGCACGAATAGCAGCGCACACCTCTTCAGCCTGCTCAGGAGTAGCAGTGCGACCGGTTCCTATAGCCCAGATAGGCTCGTAAGCAACTACAACGTTCTTCATGTCGATAGCGTCGAGCCCAGCAAGGCCAGCTCGAACCTGAGCGGTGATGAACTCCACGTAATCGCCAGAGTCGCGCATTGCGAGAGACTCGCCCACGCAAACAATTGGAGCAACACCAGCAGAAACCAATGCCTTAACCTTAAGATTGACAGTAGTATCGGTTTCATTGAACATCTCACGACGCTCAGAGTGACCAACGATGCAATACTCGCAGCCGGCATCTTTGATCATAGGGATAGAGATTTCTCCAGTGAAAGCACCAGATTCCTCCCAGTGCACATTCTGAGCACCGAGAGAGATGTTTGTCTTGTCGAAATCAAGAACCGTATAAGCAGCCTTGATATCAATTGCCGGCGGGCAAAGAACGATATCGACATTATCCCACTTGCGATTGTACTGATTGCAGAGTTGCTGAGTCAGTACAACGGTTTCGGGGATGGTTTTGTTCATCTTCCAATTACCCGCCATAAGATAAGTACGCATGAAGAGCCTCCTTATTTGAGCGCCTCAACGCCAGGCAGGGCTTCACCCTGCACCAGCTCCATCGATGCTCCGCCGCCCGTGGAAATAAAAGTCATCTGGTCGGCAAGATCGAATTTGTTAACAGCGGCAACACTATCGCCACCACCAATGATAGTATCAGCTTCCTTGTTTGCTGCCACAGCAAGAGCTACGCCCTTGGTACCCGCCTCGAAGGAAGACATTTCAAATACACCCATAGGGCCATTCCAAAATACTGTCTTTGCGCCAGCAATAGCCTCAGCATAAGCTTTGGTGGTAGCGGGGCCGATATCAAGTCCCATCATATCGGAAGGAATTGCATCAACACCGCATGTTACCGTGTTAGCGTCATTTGCAAACGCATCAGCGCAGACAACATCAGAAGGAAGCAGGATGCTCACACCTTGAGCCTTAGCCTTTTCGAGCATTTGAGCAGCTCGTTCGACCCAGTCCTGCTCCATAAGAGATGTTCCAACGGTGTAACCTTGCGCAACCAGGAAGGTAAAGCACATACCGCCACCGATGATCAATGAGTCGCATTTATCGATCAGCGCATCGATAACAGCAACCTTGTCGGAAACCTTAGAGCCGCCAAGAATGGCAACAAAAGGATGATTGGGCTTATCAAGCATAGAGGTAAGCGTTGTGACCTCTTTGGTCATAAGTGCACCAGCATAAGCAGGAAGGAAGGCAGCGACGCCAGCCGTTGATGCATGAGCACGATGAGCAGCGCCAAACGCATCGTTTACATAGATGTCGCCCAGGCTTGCAAGCTCCTTTGCAAACTCGGGATCGTTCTTCTTTTCACGCTTATCGAAACGAAGGTTCTCAAGCAAACAAACATCCCCATTGCCCAGAGAAGCAACAGTTGCCTTAGCGGATTCGCCGATGGTATCCTCGGCAAAAGCAACTGGTTTACCAAGAACCTTTGAAAGATGCTCAGCAACGGGCTTCAGGGAAAATTCAGCTTGATACCCAGTTCCCTCAGGGCGGCCCAAGTGGCTACACAAAACCACTTTAGCGCCACGCTCAATCAAGGACTCGATGGTGGGAAGTGCGGCCCTGATACGCGTATCATCGGTTACAGTAGCTCCATCAAGCGGTACGTTGAAATCTACACGACACAATACACGCTTCCCTGCAACGTCAGCATCAGTAAACGTTTTTACATTGCTCATAATTAGCCTCTCTTTTCACATTAAAAAGAGAGCTTCCCTTTCAGAAAGCTCTCTTAACAGTCCGCATTCAGCGCGTTGGCCTATGCCTGCATCATGATCTTCGCAAGATCTTTTACTCGGTTGGAATAACCCCACTCGTTGTCATACCAAGAAACGCATTTTACGAGATTGCCCTTACCACCAAGAACCATGGTGAGCTTGCTATCGAAGAGAGAAGAATGGTCGTCGCCCACGATGTCAGAGGAAACAATGGGATCCTCGACGTACTCAAGAATACCCTTCAGGGGGCCTTCAGCAGCAGCCTTCATAGCAGCATTAACCTCTTCAATGGTAACTTCCTGCTCGAGCTCTACCGTGAGGTCAACCATGGACCCATCAGGTGTAGGAACGCGCGTTGCAAAACCATCGAGCTTGCCCTTGAGCTCAGGGAGAACCAGGGAAACCGCGCGAGCAGCACCGGTAGTGGTGGGAATCATGGACAGGTTTGCAGCACGAGCACGACGAAGGTCCTTGTGAGCCTGGTCGAGAATCTTCTGATCATTCGTGTATGAATGAATAGTGTTCATGAAGCCACGCTTAATGCCGAAGGTATCCATGAGAACCTTTGCAAAAGGAGCAAGGCAGTTCGTGGTACAAGACGCATTAGAGACGATATTATGCTTCTCGTAATCGTACTTATCATCGTTCACGCCAACAACTATAGTGATGTCTTCGTTCTTAGCAGGTGCCGTAATAAGAACCTTCTTGGCACCAGCCTCAATGTGCTTCTTAGCCAAGTTAGCATCGGTGAAGAAACCAGTAGATTCGATAACAAGCTCTACGCCCATTTCGCCCCAAGGAATATTGAGCGGTTCGCGGTCGCCAAAAACGCGTACCTTGTGACCGTCAACGATGATGTTGTCTCCCTCGACTTTAACATCATCGTAAACACGCCCGTGGATAGAATCGTACTTAAGCAAATGAGCATTTGCCTCGGTGCTGCCGGGATCGTTGATAGCAACGATATCGAAGGCAGGATCCTTCTCCATCGCGCGGAAAACAAGTCGGCCGATACGACCGAAGCCGTTGATACCAACCTTGGTTGCCATGAGGCTCCCCTTTCATGCCTGATTTAAAAACAATGCGACGTATGTGAACACGTGCTGTTTTATTGTACCTGAAAAAGAAACTGCCGAAATAGAGCAAGACGCACGAGAAGTAAGCGAACGAATAGCAGCCGCAAGCGGCATTCAGCAAGCGGTGGTCGGTCTATGATTTGCCAATATCGTTAGCCATTTGCTCAATACGACGCACCCGATGATAAATCGCCGATTTGGAGAGCGGTGGATTAGCCTTTTCGCCGAGTTCTTTTAACGTTGCATCAGGATACGTCACGCGCAAGCGAATGTAATCCTGCAAAGCATGAGGCAGCGACTTGATATCCTGGTGCTCCAGAACTGTACGGATCGCCTGAATTTGATCAACAGAAGCCTCAGCGGTTTTAGCCTGATTTGCGATTTCGGCGTTTACCCGACGATTTACATCATTGCGCACACTTTTTAATACACGTTCGTTTTCCATCTTCAATGCACTTTGATGAGCACCAACATAAGCAAGGAAAGCCGATATCGAAGCGCCGCTTTTAAGGTAAACCGTATGGGAATTACGACGCTCAACAACCTTCGCGTGAATCCCCTTGGCCTCCATCAACTCGACAATGTCGTTAGCCATGGTCTGCGACTCAACAGTAAGCTCGAAATGAAAATCGCCACGTGGATTGGAGATAAACCCGCTCCCTAAAAAAACCCCCCGCAGATACGCCGAAGCACAGCATTCTTTCTTAATGAGGTCATGATCGATCCCACGCTGCAGGCCGCTTTCGCCGACAATGCCTAATTCGGAAAGCGCCTCATTCAAGCCAGGCTGGGCGGGCACGTCAATAAGCCAGTTGGGTGTCTTGTGCAAAACGCTACGACGCATAGTAAGATCTGTTTTCAGCGAATACATGCTATGAAGCGCACTGATGATGAAACGGGCAACCTGCGGAACGTCTGTCGAAATCTCTAGACGAAAATGACCAGGACCGTTAAGAAAGATCGTGCCTTCAATGCGAATCAGTGCAGCAAGCGTCGCAGCATCACAATGCGAACACGTTGGCTCCACATGAGAAAGCTCCTCTTTTACCTCCGTGGTGAACGACATAGCTTGAACACCCCCATAAATGCATCAGCAAGCGCCTGCGGATCATGCCATGTAGGACGCTGAGGATCCGCCATATTGCGTAAAAGAACAACTGGGCCACGAGCCTGGATAGCATCGATGTCGTCCTTCGACACTCTAACTGGTCGAACGCGGGATTCGAGCGAAGTGCCATCCCGGCGCTCTGCCACTGCACTTTTGTGCGATCCAAGCCCAGCCAAAGCATGAAAAGCACCCGTTGCGTGACGTGGGCTCTCGAGCGGCTGAGCAGAATGGATCAAAACGTAATCGAGGCACCCTTCCATGCCATGACGCAACAAAGCTTCTACATGCTCACGTGCGGAAAGGCCCCAAGTTTCACCTTGCTGATCTGCCAGGCTGCAGACAAACACCGTACGAGCATTTGATTGACGAATGGCATCGACAATACCAGGAACAAGGAGATTCGGGATAATAGAGGTGAAGAGCGAACCAGGACCCAGTACGACCACATCGGCTTGGCGAATGGCACGCAATGCTTCCATATAGGGGAGACAAAGCTCGGGAGATTCAAGCCACACACGTTCAAGCGCAGTGGACGACTTCCCCGCCACCGATTGTCCGCGAAGAATGCGACCGTCGCGCGTTTCCGCACAAAGTGTCACATTGTTCAATGTCGATGGGTAAACATGCCCGCGAGCTCCAAGAAGCTGACCACAAATTTTTATAGCTTCAGGAAAAGATCCCGTGGCATTTTCAAGAGCTGAAAGCATAAGGTTTCCAAGCGTATGGTTTCGGGCAAAATCAAAACGATACTTGAAAGCCTTGGTAAGAGGATCTTCCGGATTCGCCGCAAATGCAGCTAAGCATTTACGAACATCACCAGGGGGAGTCACATGAGCCTCTTCGCGCAATATGCCGGTAGAACCGCCGTCATCGGCCATGGCAACAACAGCAGATGTGTTAACCCCTAAAGCCAGCAAGGTGCGAATCGACATAGGGGCGCCAGTGCCTCCACCAATAACAACCGCACGCAGCTCAGTCGGATCCACATTGCCTTTAAGGGGATTGGGCAGATGAAGTGAGCCTATTGCCTTGAATGCCTGGGTGGATGATGCATCGAGGCGAAAGCCATGCCCCGCCAAACGAGGTTCGCCCTGACTCATTTTTCCACCTCTTTGTTGGTACCTGCCAAAGCGATATCGCGATGATACACATTAACGTTGTAATCCTGCGCCGCCAACAGCTCAGCAGTTTTATTGGCAAGCACAACGCTTCGATGCTGACCACCCGTGCATCCTACGCCAATGGCGAGCTGCTGTTTGCCCTCGGCAACATAGCCGGGCATCACACAGTTCAACAAGTTTTCCCAGGCATTTAAAAATTTATGAGTTTCCTCGTTGCCCAAAACATAATCTGCCACCTTACTATCGAGACCGGTTAAATTACGCAGATCAGGGATATAGAACGGATTCGGAAGAAAACGCACATCGATAACGATATCGGCATCTGTCGGAGCACCATGTTTAAAGCCGAACGAATATACCGTTACGTTCATTCCTTCTTTTGCAGTTTGCTTAGAGTACAAACGACGAAGTTCTTCGCGCAGTTCACGGGGGCTCATATTGGAGGTATCGATATAAGAATCAGCCAACGATCGCAACTCTTGAGTAAGGCTACGCTCATACGAAATTGCCTGCCCAATAGAACGTTTGTTATTGATGCATAAGGGATGGCGACGGCGCGAAGCCTTGTAACGTGCAATAAGAATGCTGTCAGCGGCGTCAAGGAAGATCACCCTAAAAGTCACCCCTGCAGCTTCCATGTTTGCTAGCTCGCCTACCAACTGTTTGAAATATTCTCTGTTGCGCGCATCGCATACGATTGCAAGTTTTCTGCCGATCTCGTTTTGCCCCGGAAGACTTGCAAGACTGATCATGTTCATAATCAACGAAGGCGGCAGATTATCGATGCAGAAATAGCCCAAATCCTCAAACGTGTGCATTGCCTCAGTTCTGCCAGCACCACTCATGCCCGTAATGATAACCACATCAGGCGCAGTGCTCGAAGTCTCCGAATGATTTTGCGGCGTGTCCCCATTGGAAAATGTCTGGGTCATCGAAACCTCTCCCCCTGTATTGCTTCGCAGGGTCTACTTATGTTGCTCCTGCGGATGTGTTTCTGATTTTGAGTTATATTGCACAAGAACAGCATACACGTCCTCGGCGACCTGTTCAGGCACGGTATGTGTTTGCTTTATCTCTTCAAGGGTTGCATTGCGCAATGCGCCAAATGAACCAAACGCCTTCAAAAGCGCTTTTTTCCGCTTTGGACCCATGCCTATTACATCGTCAAGGATGCTCGTAGTCATGCCTTTTCCGCGAAGTTCACGATGAAAGGTAATAGCAAAGCGATGAGCCTCGTCTCGAACCTGCTTAACCAAATAAAGACTGGGGCTCCCTCCTGGCAAAACCACAGGACCACTTTCCTGCCAGGGCACAAAGAGTTCTTCGTCTCGTTTTGCAAGACCGCATACAGGAATATCGCCCGCCCCAAGCTCATTGAGCTGCTTAATAGCGGCTGAAAGCTGGGGCTTACCGCCATCGAGGATAATAAGATCGGGGCGTTTCCCAAACCGCTCGTCATCTAGACGTTCCTTGCAGTAACGACGAGCAATAACCTCGCTCATCATAGCGAAGTCGTTGGCCTCATCTGATTCCATCCGAATCTTAAAACGGCGATATTGCCCCTTATCGGGCCGCCCATTCGTAAACACCACCATAGAAGCAACTGAGTAGCGACCATGGATCGTGGAGATATCGAAGCATTCAATGCGCAGCGGAGGCGCATCGAGGGCAAGAGCGCTCTCCAGTTGCAACAATGCATCGTTGATACGGTCATCGTCGTAGCTACTTCGGGCTTTATAGCGCATAAGAACATGACGAGCATTCTTCGAAGCCATGTCCATAAGCGCTGCTTTTTCGCCCCTCTGGGGTACGGTAAAAAACACCTTGGCACCATGAACGCTTGCAAGTTTTTCGGTAAGCCATTCGCAAATGACGTCATTGTCTTCTGGAACCTTTTCGACAATAAGCTCATGCGGAATCGATTCGGTGGAACCGTAATAGCGCAGCACAAACATGCGAAGCAGTTCAGATGCAGGAATATCCTTGCCTTTGTTGAAAACGAATTCGTTGGTATTCATGATGCGGCCTTCGCGCAACATAAGCACCGTTATGCCAGCAATGGTCTCCTCGCGAAAAATGCCAATCACGTCGGCGTTAAGCCTATGGGATGATACAGCGTGCTGGGTTTGAGCAAGCGATTCAATTGTATCGATACGCGCTTTAATACGTCCGGCACGCTCAAAGTCGAGGTTCTGAGCAGCAATTGCCATTTCGGATTTGAGCTCATCAATGAATTCTTTATGGGAGCCAGAAAGGAATCGCTCAACCTTACGAACTTGCTCTTGGTACTCTTCTGGGGAAATATCGCCGCAACATGCACCAGGTCCAAGCCCAACATGACAGTCGAAACACGGGCGCTCATCCAGCTCGAGCTCATCATAGGGAAACTGATCGAGCTTGCGATTAAGACGTCGCCACTCAGTGCATGACGATGAACAGATGGGGACGATCCTGCGCACAATATCAACCAGGTTGCGCGCAGCACGGCTATCCGTGTAGGGACCAAAATAACGCGTTGTGGCTTTATGAGATTCACGCGTGTACTTGATTGCAGGAAAAACATCGCCTTTAGTAAGAGCGATAAATGGATAACTTTTATCGTCTTTGAAATCGGCATTGAAATACGGCGAATATTGTTCGATAAGATTGCGCTCTAGAACTAAGCTCTCATGCTCATTGGCGGTAACAACATATTCAAAGGAATCTATCTGCGACACCAAGAGGGGGATTTTCGCACGGTCGTCTTGGAAATTTACATACTGGCGCATACGGGCACGAAGCTGTTTTGCCTTACCGACATAAATAACCGTGCCCGACTTATCTTTCCAAAGATATACACCAGGCTCGGCTGGAACACTTTTGAGCTGTTCCTTGATTTGTTGGAGTTTGTCCTGATCCACCTAAAATCCCTTAAAGCGATTCTTCCAAATCAAGAAGCATCAACGACACGTTATCGCGCATATCCTTCGCCTGCTCACGCGTTAGACTGCCTGACGCATAGAAGTCTTGAATTACCTCAAGTTCGAGATGGAGGCCACGACGCTGAATCTCATCGATGCTCACGGTAGCGTCTTGAACAGCCTCCGAAGTCATAGTGGCTTCAGACTTGTCAAACACCGAAAGGGCGCGCTCGTGATTAATCATGAGTTTTGCAACTACCTCACTGGGATAATCTGGATTATTTACGAGCCTCTGAAGGTACTCAATTGCAAAACGTTCAGCAAGCTCACGAACCTTATCCATCGCTTCGTGGTCTTCGTCGCTTCCGGAAGAGAAGATGCTCTTAACGCTACGAATCAACATTGAGGTCATAATGCGAAGGCGGCCTACGCGCAAACTTGTTGCATACGAAGCCTTTTCATTGGAATGAGCAATTAGATTTTTTTGCTTGGAAAGCCGATTCAGATGCTCAAATGTCTCAAATGCCTCGACCTCATGCCGTTCAACAGCACGAATAAGCTGTTCAATCTGATAGTCAATGACCTCGATACGTAGCTTGGCAACCGCAGGCTCTTCGATATCCGCAATAGAGCGAATACTGCGAATACGGTTGTTGTAAGAAGAGACAACGATTTTCGTCTCACGGTCGTTCGTCTCAGTAGAATCCGCCATAAGACGCTCAATGACAGTGCGCATGATCTCAATTTTGGTGCGCATTAATTCTTCTGTTTCCTCCTCGTCATCCTCGGCTTCTTCTTTAGGAGCAAGGACGGGAAGGAGGAAATTAGCAAGGAGCAGCGTGCACACAATTACGCCCGAGGCCAAGAAAATAATGAGCGATCGCTGCGGGAAGGTTGATCCATCGGCGAGAAGAAATGGAATGGTGAAGGCAATAGAAAGCGTGATAGCGCCCTTAGGGCCACCAACAGTGGTGACAAGCGAATCTTTTACCATGCTCAAGCTGAACCTATCGCGCTTTCCCGTATCAGGGTTTTTGATGAGGCGCGTCATGATAAGCGCCCAAACAAAACGAAGCACAACAATCAGAACGGTCAATAAAAGAACGTACCCGATTAAAACGAAATTATCGATATATAAGTTATCCCAGGTGCTTTGCATGGCATTGGGGAGCTGAATACCCAAGAGAACGAACACGACACCATTGAGCACGAAGCCGATTACCTTCCACACACTGGTAAGGGCAATGTTCAAGCGAGACTGATAGGGAGAGATTTTGCGATCGCGGTACATCGACCACATAATGCCGCAAGCAACAACAGCCAAAATGCCTGAGACGCCAACAAGCTCAGAGAACAGAAATACGACAAGGGGCATTGAGACTTCAAAGAGCACATGAAATGTGACGTTGTCCAATCCCATTTCGCGAATACGTTTGTTGATGTAAAGGAAAGCGACAGCAAGCAGGATGCCAAGCGCTATGCCCCCAATGAATCCAATAGCGAACGAAGTCGCTGCGTTGGCAAGAGAAAATGCACCGGTAACAGCTGCGGCAACCGCAAACTGAAATGAAACAACACCCGATGCGTCATTAATAAGAGCCTCACCCTGGAGAATAGCTCCTTCACGTTTACCCAGTTTGGCTTCCTTCTTCAAAGCCTGAACCGCAACCGCATCGGTGGGACCAAGTGCCGCACCCAACGCAAATGCAGCCGCAAGAGGAATAGAGGGAACAAGCCAGTGAAGAACGAATCCAACGCACAAGGTGATAACAATAACCAAACCTATAGCAAATGAAACAATAGTAGTCTTGTTTTCCCATAGGTTGCGTTTATCCGCTTCGAGCGCATCGCTGAAAAGCAAAGGGGCAATAAACAGAACCAAGAACAGCTCTGGGTCGATATTCACCTCAATCGGAGAAATAGCAAGCATAGCAATGCCAATGCCAAGAGCAATCTGAATAAGCGGTGACGAAATGCGAGGAACTACCTGATCGAGAATGGAAGAGAGCAGCACGGCCAATAACAGCATCAAAATCAGCTCAAAAACTTCCACAGGCATCCCCTAACTGTCACAAAAAAGGTACCTATTAAAAGTAACGTACGGCGTTAGCGTCAAAAACGCGAGTGGGCAATCGACAGAAAAATCCAACATGGCATATTCCGCACTATTCCCCTGAATAGGAGAAAGCGAACCCACGTCATCTCATAGTGAAGAGATGTTCAAGGATGCAGAGCGGAGTATAGTCAAATAGATACTTACTTGAAAAAGGAAACGAAGCGTTACGTATTTGTGCATAAAAAAAGCCCCTAAGGGGCTTAACGATTAAATGGTGGACCGTCGGGGACTCGAACCCCGGACCTTGGGATTAAGAGTCCCCTGCTCTACCAACTAAGCTAACGGTCCATGGAAACGTTCAAAGCGAACGTGAAAATCTCAAATGGTGGACCGTCGGGGACTCGAACCCCGGACCTTGGGATTAAGAGTCCCCTGCTCTACCAACTAAGCTAACGGTCCATGAGAAATGCCGTGTGTTTCAACGGCTATCTATTATGCATCATAGATGCGAATTATCAAGGTTGCGCTGGGGTGGGTAATCGGACTCGAACCGACGACCTCCAGAGCCACAATCTGGCATTCTAGCCAACTGAACTATACCCACCGTAGGCGCAGGTAAGTACTATACAGGATTCCGGAAAACGTGCAACCCCTTTTTGAAAAAAAATTGGAGTAGTGTTAATCCGGATCTATCGGGTCTAGCTTTTAGCGCAGATAAGAGCAGTGGTTCATAATGCTATTGAAGCAAAAGGAGGCATGATGTTCGGAAGAACGCTCGTCATAGTAAATCCAGCAGCACGCAGCGGTAAAGCTGCCGAAGTCGCAGCGCATGCAGCACTCGTCTTCGATCGGATTCAAAAACGTCAGTCTCAACCTATGAGACTGACGTTCCGCTACACCGTGGGACCCAAAGACGCAACACAAATCGCACAACACGAAGGCCCATATTACGACACCGTAGTTGCGCTCGGAGGAGACGGGCTAATAAACGAAGTGGCAAATGGACTCATGAGTCTTCCGATCAATCAACGCCCAACGCTCGCTCTTATCCCCTGTGGCAATGGCGACGACTTCGCTCGAACCATAGGAATTAGCCGAAAACCAAACGAATCGCTCAAGCAAATAGAATCATTAGCACTGACACCAATAACGATCGATGTAGGGCGCGCTAACGATATCTGGTTCCTGGAGACCCTTTCATTCGGCCTTGATGCCGCCATCGCCTTAGGAACTGCAGATCTACGAAAGAAAACCAAGCGCACAGGCACGAGCCTTTACCTTCAGTGCGGAATCGATCAACTCGTCAATCACCGCGAAATCAGACAGGCCACACTGACCCTTGACGACGATAAGCCCCAACAGCTCGATTTCTATCTCTTGGCCATACAAAACGGCATTAGTTACGGTGGAGGGTTCAAAATCTGTCCCAAAGCAAGCCTTACCGACGGGTTTCTTGATATCTGCTTCGCTACTCCAACGCTCTCCGCTTCAGAAGCCATAAGGCTGCTTCTGAAGGCTAAGAATGGAAACCACACTAAGCACCCCAACCTAACCTTTTCAAAGGCGCGCAGAGCTCATTTGACGCTTCCTTCAGAAATCCCAACCCAGATTGACGGCGAAGAGTTTCTATCCACGGAATACGATATTGCTCTCCACCCAAAACAATTAACAATCCTCGCTCCAAATTGCTGCAAATAAAAAAGGAAGCTCGATTGAGCTTCCTTTTTTAATATATAAGACCCTGAATCGAGGAAACGGGCGGAGCTTAAACGATACCCTGAGCGAGCATTGCGTCAGCAAGCTTCTTGAAGCCAGCGATATTTGCGCCAGCTACATAATCGCCTTCTACGCCGTATTCGCGGGCAGCATCATCGGCAGCATGGAAGATGTTAACCATGATTCCCTGAAGCTTGGCGTCTACCTCTTCGAAGGACCAGGAAAGGCGCTCGGAATTCTGAGACATCTCAAGACCGGAAGTTGCAACGCCACCAGCATTTGCCGCCTTACCAGGCATAAATACCACACCATTTTCCTGGAGATATTGGGTTGCATCCATAGTGGTAGGCATGTTTGCACCCTCAGCGACGATCTGGCAGCCATTAGCGGCAAGCATCTTTGCATCCTCAATAAACAGCTCATTCTGAGTTGCACAAGGAAGGGCAATATCAACCTTAATGGTCCAAACGCCACGACCCTCATGATATTCAACGCCTTCGCGACGCTTGGCGTATTCAGAGATGCGGCCGCGCTCAACCTCTTTGATCTGCTTTACCAGATCAAGATCGATACCATTGGCATCGTAGATCCAACCCGTGGAGTCAGAAAGCGTAACAACCTTAGCACCAAGCTGCTGGGCTTTTTCGGTTGCGTAGATAGCAACATTGCCGGAACCAGAAACCGCAACAGTCTTGCCCTCGAAAGAGTCACCCTTGCCCTTGAGGTATTCCTGCACAAAATAAATCAGGCCATAGCCAGTAGCCTCGGTACGAGCCAAGGAACCGCCATAGGACAGGCCCTTGCCAGTGAGAACGCCTTCCCAAACATTGCGAATACGCTTGTACTGGCCGAACATATAGCCAATCTCGCGAGCACCGGTTCCAATATCGCCAGCAGGAACGTCGGTGTCGGCGCCAACGTGCTTGCAAAGTTCAGTCATGAAAGACTGGCAGAAACGCATAACCTCTGCGTCGGACTTGCCCTTGGGATCGAAGTCGGATCCACCCTTGCCGCCGCCCATAGGAAGCGTGGTGAGGCTGTTCTTGAAAATCTGCTCAAAGCCAAGGAACTTGATAATGCCCAGGTTTACAGAGGGATGGAGGCGAAGACCGCCCTTGTAAGGTCCAAGACAGCTATTGAACTGCACGCGGAAGCCGCGGTTAACCTGCACCTTGCCCGAATCATCAACCCAAGGAACACGGAACATAATAACGCGCTCGGGCTCTACGATTCGCTCAAGCAGACCTGCCTTCTCATACTCGGGATTCGCGTCGATAACGGGCTTCAAAGACGTAAGAACCTCGGTAACAGCCTGAATAAACTCAGGCTCGTTTGCGTTCTTGGCCTTTACCTGCTCGATGACGGAGTCAACGTAGCTCATGGGACCTCCTTTATAGAAACTCAACGTGATCAATAATAGTTCCGAAACAACGATACAAACCTATCGCAATACTTCTGTAACACGGTAGAAACATACTGAATGGGGAAGCTGACAAAAACTACGGCAAGCGGCTCCGAAAACCACTACAAAAAAGAAACGCCCCGAAGGGCGTCTCGTGAAAAGATGTAAATCGTTAGCCTCTACATTCGTTCGGGAGCAGATACTCCCAGAAGATCCAAAGACAAAGCCAAAACGATACGAGTCGAATCAACCAAGGCAAGGCGAGCCTTCTCTACGGACTCCTCTTCGCCCAATACATGGCAATTACCGTAGAACGAATGGAAAAGACCCGCCAGCTCTTGAGCGTAGTGAGTAAGGCGGAATGGAGCTCGATCTCGGGCAGCACCAGCAACCAAGTCCGAGAAATCAGCCATCTTGCGCATGAGTGCAAGTTCAGATTCATGCGCAAGCGGCGAAAGATCAATATCATCCAATCCCAACTCAGCAACGATTTCTTCGATGCCAGCGCTCTCAACATTCATGCCACGAGCCTCGCCGGCCTTACGCAAGATTGAGCAAATACGAGCATGCGCATACTGTACATAGTAAACAGGATTAGACGAATCCTGCTTCTTGGCCACCTCTATATCGAAGTCAATTGCCTGATCGGCGGACTTCGAAAGCATCAAATAACGGGTGGCATCTACGCCAACCTCATCGATAAGCTCCTGGAAAGTGACCATTTCTCCAGTTCGTTTAGACATACGGACAGGTTCGCCATCACGCAAAAGATTAACCAACTGACCAAGAACCACCTCTAGGGCATCAGGGTACCCCCAAGCAGCCATCATGGCCTTGCAGCGTTGAATGTAACCATGATGATCAGCGCCCCAGATATCAATCAGGTGATCGTAGCCGCGCTGCATTTTGTCGTAATGGTAGGCAACATCGCTCATGAAATAGGTAAGATCACCGTTGGCTTTCACCAGAACGCGGTCCTTATCATCTCCATAATCGGTAGAACGGAAGAACGTTGCGCCCTCAGCCTCAAATAGCAAACCCTTTTCATTCATCACATCAAAGGCACGCTGTTGCTTGGTTTCACCGTTTTCATCGGCAACAAACAAAGAACGTTCACTGAACCACGTGTCAAAGTTATTCCCAAAAGTAGAAAGCGTATCCTTAACAGAATCAAGCATCATGGCATAGCCACGCTCACGGAAAGCGACAAGACGTTCGTCCTCATTCGCATCAAGCCATTTGTCGCCATCCGCATCGATAATTGCCTGGGCAATATCTTTAATGTAGGCACCGCCATAGCAAGCCTCCGGCATTTCAACATCCTGCCCCAGCAGCTGCTGATAGCGAACGACAACAGAGTTGCCAAATACATTCATCTGATTGCCCTGGTCATTGATGTAGAATTCCTCGTCGACAGAATAGCCAACATGGCGCATAACACGAGCAATAGCGTCGCCAAGAGCAGCCCAGCGACCATGGCCAACATGCATAGGACCGGTAGGATTGGCAGAAACGTACTCGAGATTCACCTTACAGGGCTCAGAGAGCTCAGATTTACCGAAATCAGAACCTTGTTGACGAGCCTCGGAAACAACCGCTTGAAATGATGCATTCGTTAAGGTCAGGTTAATGAATCCAGGACCTGCTATCTCGAACGATTCGACAAGGTTATTTTCGGGCAGATGATCAACAATTGCTTGAGCGATGGCGCGAGGATTCATATGGGCAGCCTTCGCCAATCGCATGGCAATAGTGCAGGCCCAGTCTCCATGACCCTCTTCGCGAGGACGCTCAAGAGAGGGCTGTGGAATTTCGTTCAAGGGCAACTCCCCTGCCTCAACGGCTGCCTTAAGGGCCTGATACAACACCGACTCAAGCGATTCGCGAATGGTCATGGAACCTTACCTTCCTTATGCACTATGCCAGAGGAGCGCTGTGCTCCTAGGAAAAACAAAAGCACGCCACCAACAAATAGGCAGCGTGCTTTATTGTACCATCGTTATGCTCGACGCGCTTCAACGTACGCTTCGAACTCACGCACCGCTTCGTTTTGTATCCGGTTGAACAACTCTGCAGCGCGTCCGCCAACGGGAATGCCGTCAATCATATTCGCTAACACCCCACCGGGCTCAGACGATGCAGAGACAATAACCTCATCAGCGTCCATAAGCTCTGCTTTAGTAAAGGGACGCTCTTCAACCAACACGCCAAGCCTTTCGCAAGCCGAGATAATATGCTTGCGTGCTATGCCTGGAAGAATGAGATTGTCCGTCTGGTGCGTTACGAAAACCCCATCCTTCAGGATATGGACATTGCTATGGGCGCATTCCGTCACAAACCCATCGCGAATGAACACCGCTTCCTCACATCCAGCTTCCTTGGCATGCTGCGCCGCAACTACATTAGGTAAAAGGTTAAGCGTTTTGGTATTGCAGTGGAAAAAACGCGTATCTTCAACCGTTAAAAGCTGAATCGGTGCAGGTTGGAGGTTCTTTTCCTCTGGTTCTACCATCACCCATAAATTAGCATTTCCCTCTGGAAATGGATGGCTGCGATGGGCGGTGCCGCGTGTTACCTGCCAATAGACGAAATGATACGAGCCATCAACTTTCGCAACTAGGTCAGTTAGAAGATGCTGAAGATCTTCCCGCCCAATACCAGGATCGATCTCCATGTTGGCACAGCTATTGAAAAATCGATCTATATGATCTTCGGCAAATATCACAACCCCATCAAGGGCCATAGTGGCATCGTAGACCCCGTCGCCATAAAAGCTCACTCGATCAAGAAATGGAACCTTCAGGTCTTCAAGTAGGCCGGTTTCCCCATTGTAGTAACCAATATTCTTCATGGTGCACCATTAACGAAGGGTGGCCAGAACAACGGCCTTAATAGAGTGCATGCGATTCTCGGCTTCGTCGAAAACACGAGACTGAGCACCCTCAAAGACCTCGTCGGTAACTTCCATTTCGGTAAGTCCGAACTTTTCTTCGATCTCCTGAGCTACCGTGGTTTTGGTGTCGTGGAATGCAGGCAGACAATGCATGAAGATGGCATTGTCTGCAGCGTTTGCCATAACCTTGGTATTCACCTGGTAAGGCGAAAGCTCATTAATGCGCTGTTCCCACAAGCTGGCGGGCTCACCCATGGAAACCCAAATATCGGTATAGATAACATGAGCACCCTTAGTGCCTTCATCGACATCGCTTGTTACCGTAACGGTGCAATCGTTCTCTGCCGCAATAGCACGGCACTTCTCAACCAATTCGCTATCAGGCGCATCAGCTTCAGGACAACAGGCAACGTAATTCATGCCCAACTTAGCGCAGCCAACCATCAAAGAATTAGCGACGTTGTTTTTTGCATCGCCCATAAACACTACGGTAAGCCCGCGAACATCGCCGAAATTCTCCCGGATGGTCAGCGCGTCAGCAATGAACTGAGTAGGATGAGCCTCGGTAGTCAAACCATTCCAAACAGGAACGCCCGCATATTCAGCTAACGTTTCAACGATTTCCTGACCATAGCCGCGATATTCGATGCCATCAAACATGCGACCGAGAACGCGGGCGGTATCTTCAATGGATTCCTTATTACCCATTTGCGAACCCGCAGGGTCAAGATATGTCACTCCCATGCCCAAATCATGACCTGCAATCTCAAACGAGCAACGGGTTCGCGTGGAGGTTTTCTCGAATAGAAGGACGATATTCTTGCCCTCGAGCTCCTTATGCAACACGCCAGCATGTTTCTTTTCCTTCAAATCCTGCGCAAGATCAACAAGCGATACGATTTCCTCGGAAGAAAAATCGAGCAGTTTCAGAAAATGGCGCCCTGAAAGCGATTGAGTCATACGTTCCTCCTGAAGTTATAGCCAGACGAGCTGGCGCGACCGATGCCCGCGCACCAAAGTATGCGGACACCCTATTATCGCACTACTGCTCCCCTTCGGCGATATTCACTCCTTTGTGATTGCCTGTAATGGCATATTCGGCCCACTCTGCAATATTGACCGCATGATCGCCGATACGTTCAAGGTATTTAGCAATCATCAATACATCGAGTGCATAGGTTTCATCGGGTTCATGCTCGATGATATGACGAGTAATGCTTCGTTTTGCCTCTTCAAACAAAGCATTAACTTCCTTATCGCCCTCAATGCATGACTGCGCCTTATCTAAGTCGAGGTCAACAAAGGCCTGAATTGCGGAATCCAGCTGATCGTAATCAGCTTGAGCCATAGCACCAATCAGAACCTTGTTCCTTACTGTACTCACTTTCAAATTCCTTCTTTCTCCTAGGTAACGATGCCCTCGTAAACGAAAGCATCAGATTGCATGACCAATAGTGAACAAACCCCTATTGCCGTTGGTTACACAGACTTGAAAGCAAGTAAGCATTTAGTTAACTGAATAGCTATTGAAAAAAAGTTGTTAAACGAGGAAGCGCATGCTGAATTTGCCACGATAATTTAACAATACGAGGAAAGGAACATGCGTTGACTACCATCTTGCTTATCGAGGACGATCCCACCATTCGCCTTACCACAGAGTTTTCCCTAACCAAACACGGATACGCGGTGAGTTCATGCGATGATGGTCAATCGGGCTACGAAACAGCACTCTCCATTGAGCCTGACTTAGTACTTCTAGATGTTATGCTTCCAGGAATGAACGGATTCGAGGTTGCACGCAACTTGCGCAATGAAGGATTCAAATCCCCTATCCTCATGCTTACCGCACTCGACTCAGACGAAGACAAGATCAAGGGCCTCGATGCCGGTGCAGACGACTATGTAACAAAGCCCTTTTCTACAGAGGTTCTCCTTGCACGCATTCGAGCGAATCTCCGCCGAACTGAGCTTGACGGAGTAAACACTTCAACGCCCCAAACGTTTGGCGATCTTACTCTTGACATGGAAAACAGCTCAGCCACCATCAACGGCACAACGCTAAAGCTCCGAAGCAAAGAGCTTCAACTCCTATTTGCGTTGGCGGAACGCGAAGGGATGCTCTGTCGTCGCACCTGGTTGACTCAAAAAGTATGGAAAGAAGACTACCTCAGCACTTCACGCACCATTGATGTTCATATACGTCGGCTCCGTTCGGTTCTTGATGAGTACAGCGACTATCGCTTCATCCATACCGTACATGGCATGGGATACCGCTTTGAGCCGATCAAGAAAACGCAAGAATAATGAACGACGCTCGATTTCGGGGAAAATGGGCCAGCGATTCTCCAACAAAACGCTGGCAAAAGCGATTTGCTCTTGTGTATCTCATAGTGGCAATCGTGTTCGCCGCATGCTTTGCCGCATTCGCCCTTAACCCTATAAACAACAAGGTCGTAGAGCGACAAAGCTCGAACCTCACCTCGACCGCCCAAGCAGAGGCAAATGCTCTTGAATATGTCGATGACGCTCAAGAGTTTACAGAAAAAGCTGCTGAGGGGTCAGATTTGCGCATTACGCTCATCGCGCAAGATGGAACAGTAATAGCGGATTCTGAGGTTGATCCCGCAACACTCGAAAATCACCTAGGCAGAGAAGAAGTCGACAGTGCACTTCAGGGCGAAAACGGAGAAGCCCAACGATTGAGCTCCACTGACGACACCAGCAGGCTTTACGTTGCCGTTCCAGCAATTTATCAAGGCGAACGGACGGCATTGCGCATCAGTGAGCCATCCACCGTCATCACGACAGCAGCCGATGCAACACGCAACACTGCCCTAATCATATGCGGAATAGGAATCATCGCCTTTGTCGCCATCGCCCTATTCACCTATCGCGAATCAAAGGCGCCCTTAAAGAAATTCGACCAAGTTAGATCTGATTTTGTGGCAAACGCGAGCCATGAACTGAAAACTCCCGTTGCAGGCATTCGATTGCTGTCGGAAGCAATCCGCGACGCATCTGACGCAGGCGATGAAAAGAGCCTGCATCTATTCATTGACCGCTTAGACAACGAAGCGGAGCGCCTTCAGCGCCTAGTGATCGATCTGCTTGATTTATCTCGCCTCGAAGAGCAACAGAACTCGGATCGTACACCTCGCGCCGACTTGCATAGCACTCTAACTACAAGTTACCTTGCACACAAAGGAGAAGCGGAAGACAAGGGCATTGACCTAGTGCTAGACGATCGATCAACTCCAAACGACAATTGCTACACCAACATGGAACCTTCCGATGCGTCTCTGATTTTTGACAACCTCATAGAAAACGCAATTATGTATACCGACGAAGGAAGCATTCTCGTATCTCTCGAACCAAGATCACATGAAACGGTTATTTCGGTAAAAGACACCGGAATCGGCATCCCCCAAGCGGATCAATCACGCATTTTTGAGCGTTTTTACCGCGTAAACAAAGCGAGAAGCCGCGAAGTCGGCGGAACCGGATTAGGTTTATCGCTGGTACGCCACGCTATAGAACGCGGTAATGGCTCTATCGAAGTAGATAGCACAGTTGGCCAAGGCACCGAATTCACTGTCCACCTGCCAAAATCCAAATAGGAATTAAGCCTCATTGACCCATTAGAGGGCAAATCCCGAACAAGCACAAATCGCCCCCCTCATTTCTCTTGTCGCAGAAATGAGGGGGGCGGATCAAATATTCGGCAATCAATCTCTTCGTGCATATCGCGGAATAGTATTAGCGATACTAAAAAGAGCAGGTTTACGCCATTTTCGCCACCAACACTATGAATGCGATATTTGCGAAGGGATCTTGGAACTGAACTCCAGAGTGCATGTTCGATGAAAAGAAAACATGCCCTTTCCCCATACAAAAAAACGGCCAAGAACAGTATTCTTGGCCGCAATAAATCTGGAGCGGGTGACGGGAATCGAACCCGCCTCATCAGCTTGGAAGGCTGAGGTTCTACCAATGAACTACACCCGCAAAATGGTCGGGATGACAGGATTCGAACCTGCGACATCCTGCTCCCAAAGCAGGCGCGCTACCAAACTGCGCCACATCCCGAACGCAACGGTTAGTTAGTATACCAGAACTAATCGCATGGGTGTAGCTTCTTTCTTAATTCTCGCAAAGCATTTCCACGATGGGATATCGCATTTTTCTGGCTCTGGGTAAGCTCCGCCATTGTGGCCTCTCCGTTATAGGCATCGGGGAAAAACAGAGGATCATATCCAAAACCATGCTCTCCACGCTCGACAAGGCCGATGTGCCCCTCCACAAAACCCTCAGCGACCGTTTCGAGGCCATCCTCATCAATAAACACCAATACGCTAGCAAAGCGCGCCGTGCGCTTTGCTAGCGGCACAGCACTAAGTTCACGCAACAACTTGGCATTGTTGGCGCTATCATCTCCATCGACGCCGCTGTAACGAGACGAATACACGCCTGGAGCGCCATCAAGAGCATCAACAATAAGCCCAGAATCATCCGCCAACACCGCAGCGCACGCTAGCTCATGCGCAGCACGAGCTTTTATGCGCGCATTCTCGAGAAACGTAGTGCCGGATTCCTCAGGATCGGATACCAAACCCGCATCCTTAAGGCTTTTAAATTCCCACCCCTCAAAATTAAGGGCAGTTTCAATTTCTTCAACTTTATGAGCGTTGTTAGTCGCAATAACAACAGTCTTTGTCATGGCATCCTCCATCTCAATAAAGAGCTACAAAACAACGTGCTCGACAGAACCGAGCGGCATACGCAACACTCGCTCGCCAAACGAGCAAAAATCATCGAGGTTATCAGACGATGTAGCAAAACGACGGATAGCTACATTTCCAGGTTTAACCAGCGATTCCCGCCTTGCAAGCAAATCTGCGCAATCAAGAGAAACCTCAGTAGCCGAAGAGATAAGTTTTACCTGAGACCCAACAACACCCCCGATAAGTGCTTTCAGCAGAGGAAAATGGGTGCATCCCAAAACCAACGTATCAATATCGCAACGGCGCAAAGGATCAAGATAGTCCTGAGCAATCTCCTGGAAAGCAGGACGAATGAATACCTTAGATGCGAGTGAAGTGTAGCTTTCAATAGGGCCCTTCGCCATCTGAATACCAAGTTCCGCAATCTCGACGAAACGAGGTGTTGCAGTGGAGAAAACGGTGATGCCGGCATCGATATTACGAATGGCACGAGTATACACGCCAGAATCGACGGTGCCTTGAGTAGCTATAACGCCAACACGGCGATTGTGGGTTGCACGAGCGGCTGCACGAGCACCAGGCTCAACAACGCCAATAATAGGCACGTCAAATACCTTCTGAGCAGCTTCCAAGCCTGCTGCCGTGGCAGTATTACACGCAATGACGATCATTTTTACGTTCTGGCTAATCAACCACGAACAGATATTAAGAACGAACGAACAAACCTCTTCGGGGTCACGCGGGCCATACGGGCAATGAGCAGTGTCCCCATAGTAAATAATATTTTCCTCCGGCAGGCGTTTCACCAATTCACGAGCTACCGTCAAGCCGCCGAAACCGGAATCGAACACTCCAATAGGTCGATTATCAAAATCCACAAAGCACTCCTTTAACGGCATATGAAACATGCCCGTCATTCAGCATAACGCGTTGAAGAGACACCGGAACAGTCTATGGGCAATCCCAGAAAGTACGCATAACATGAAACAAAACAACCGCAGAGTTAAATCTAATCAAAGGGAACTAGAACAACCCAATTCCCAGACACCAACGGAACTAAAAATAGCAGAACGAGGCATCGCATTAGATCCAAACAAAAAGGCCATCGCGGAACCTTCCGCAATGGCCTGATGTTATCGTGGCGCGCCCAGTAGGATTCGAACCTACGACCTTCGGATTAGAAGTCCGCTGCTCTATCCAGCTGAGCTATGGGCGCACAGCCAGATGATTATAACTCACTTAGCTAAAACAAAGAAGCCGCCCTAGAGACGGCTTCTCAAACATTAATTATGCGTAATAATGCATACTCCCTTATTCAGATTCTGATAGAACCACTGCGCGTCACCAGACGAGAGATTTACGCACCCATGGCTACCATTGGTTTGGTAACGAGTACCGCCGAAAGAGGATTGCCAAGTAGCATCATGAAGGCCAATCGAGTTACCAATAAAGGGCATCCAGTACGTAACTTTCGTTTCGTAATCTTTCTCTCCATTCGGCTTGTAGCCAATCAGGGTACAAGGGCTTTGCTTGTTGTTTAGATAATACACACCAGTGGGTGTGCTACGACCGTTGACGGGTTTGCCAGTAACCACACCGCAAGAATGAAGCAAATTGCCGCTTGCGTCATAATAACGAGCCGTTTGCTCAGAGATATCAACATCCACATAAGCACCCCAGTCACGAGCACCAGCGCCATTGTAAGTATCACCAGATTGGCTGCAGGGAATGTCGACGGAAGTTGCGCCACCAGCAACGAGAGCATCATAAACATCTTGGGAAAGCGAGTTGGTATCGACCTTCCATCCATACGTGCCACCCGAAACGGTGCAAACCTTACCATCTTCGCGAGTCCAGGTTCGCGTAGCTCCAACGGTATTCATGCCTTCTGCTTTTTCATTAACCCAGGAAGCAACACCGTCCTGGCTGATACTCAAGGAATAGTCTTCAGGGCTGATGGAAAGCCAGCCAGCAAACGTTGCTTTGTCAATGGTGGCAGCCTTAACGGATCCGTTGAGCATCAACGAAAATGAGTCTGGAAACAGATCGTTTGCACGCTGAACAGCATCCATCACGCGCGAATCAGAGCTCAGTACCTTGGGTTTAATCAAGTCATCTTCAGTCAGTTCGCAATTCGTGCGCATTGCCTTAATGCATTCGCCGGCTTTAGCGCAAACCGCATCTGCATCAAGCTGAGTGCCATACACTTCGGGCTTCAGCACGAAAGAATCCATCGGTTCATTATACGTAACCGTGGCATCTGCCGAAGGATTCATACCCTCGTTAAATGCACTGATCTGCTCATCGATGATCGAATCGAGAGCACCCTCTTCATAGTTTGCTACGACGATATCGGGAACATCGTGCTGACGGAAAACCTCAATAAACCACAGGGGCACATCCTGACGCTTAGCGGCATCTTCGGCAATTTGATGAGCATCGATGTCGATGGCGGTTTCACCGGGCTGAAACGAATAGGAAAAACCCTGACCGGAAATGGTAAGCGCATATGAGTCGGCCTGGTGCTGAATCTTTTCTGCCAAAACATCGCTAGACTGCATGGAGAGATCTTCGTCATTCAGATTGGTATTCGGGAAGAAATGGCTCGAGAAATACAGAAAACCGGCCCCATACACCACAAGCAAAGCAGCAATAACAGAAGCAGCCGCAATAATGAATGGTTTTTTGTCCCTCTGTTTTTGAAGCACCGTACCGTCTACCACAACTTCACCTTGCTGAATCGGGGTATAACCGTTCGATGCCGAAGCCTGAGACTGAACAACATGCTTACCCTGATAAGCTTCATTGGAGCCCTGCTTACTGGATCCTTTCATATAAGAGAATCTCTCCCAAATTCCTCGTTGACTACATCTTGAACAGTGTACTGCTGTTTAAAGCATTATCCAGGAGAAATAACCTGTTCTTTAGGGTTTTTCAGTGGTTGTACCCATTCGGAAATCGAAATTTTATAAACCGAACACAGCATGTTTATAACCAGCACTCAAATTTGGCAATAACTAACCACGTTGCCAAACCATCATAAATCCCTAATATAAAACCCATCGCTTTTGGGCAGCTGGTTACTGCCCTCAATGAACGAAAGGAACCAAAATGTCTCACTCCCTCACCTCGAAGAAGGCAGCAATTGCCCTTTTCGCCGGTATCGTGGCCTTTGCACTCGCCGCTCTGGCTCTTACCGGTTGCTCTTCTTCAAACAACAGCAACTCTGACGACAAGAAGATCACCGTCGCAGCTGTTCCTACCCCTCATGCTGAAATCCTGAACAACGCCGTTGCCCCTATCCTTGAAAAGGAAGGCTACACGCTTGAAGTAAAGGAATTCACCGACTACGTTCAGCCTAATGACGTAACTGAAAACGGCGACGTTGACGCAAATTACTTCCAGCATGGTCCTTACCTTGATAACTTCAATCAGGAAAAGGGTACCCATCTTGTTTCCGTAACCGCAATTCACTTTGAGCCCATGGGCATCTACTCCAAGAGCATCTCCGATCTCAAGGAACTGAAGGACGGCGCTAAGGTTGCTGTTCCCAACGATGCAACCAACGAAGCTCGTGCTCTGCTTCTTCTTCAGCAGGAAGGCTTGATTACCCTTAAGGATGGCGTTGGCGTAACCGCTACCGTAAACGATATCGTTTCCAACCCCAAGAACCTCACCTTCAACGAACTTGAAGCTGCCAATGTTCCCAATGTTGTAGACGACGTTGACATTGCAATCATCAATGGCAACTATGCTATCGCTGCTGGCTTCAAGGTAAACACTGATGCACTCGCTATTGAAAGCGCTGATTCCGAGGCTGCTAAGACCTACGCCAACCTGCTCGTTGTAAAAGATGGCAACCAGGATTCCGACAAGATCAAGGCTCTTGCTGAAGCACTGAACTCCGACGAGGTTCGGGATTACATAAACAACACCTATGAAGGTGCTGTAGTACCAGTTTTCTAAATCGGAATCATACTTAAACGAAAAGAACCCCTGAATTTCAGGGGTTCTTTTTTTTATTCACACTTAGCCGAGGTCGGGAACGAAACAAAACAGTAAAACCTACTTGTTCTCAATCTGGGTAATATTTTTCAGCTCAATCGAAATTAAGCCATTAGGCATGCTAGCAAATTCAATGAACTCTGGATTGTGAGCATATTCGGACGGAAACGTGATTTCAATGCCAGTATCGGTTCGAATCTTGTGATTACGGGTAATACGCTCAGCAGCCTTTTTGTCAACGCGAACACGCTCTGGAATATTCTCTTCTGCCGCAGTCTCCACAAAACGCTCTTGCAATGGTTCATCCTCAAAAACCTCAGCAGCAAGCTCGTGAGGAACTACACCCCTACCCTCTTCAGCCGCTTCTGAAACATACGCCTTAGCGCGTGTAAGGGCGACAGTAGCGTTTGCACCGTATTCTTCAGCGACTTCTTCCACAATAGTGGTTATTTCATCGATAACTTCTTTGCTGGATGCCTCCATAGAGCATTGGAGCAAGCCGTCGGGAATGAGGTAACGATCTTCTCCGGCAATAGTACGTTTCTTATCCTGGAACGCAACCTCTAAAGAACGGGAGTCGATTATCGCAAAAGAGGCAATCTTTTGCGAAGGACTAGGAAGGATTGCATGATGACGCTCAATGGCATTACTTGGCTCGCCGTTTTCCCCATATCCTACCGAATGCATAAATGCCTGACGGCTTTCAAGCATAAAAATGCCGAAATAGCGGTTTATACGACCCTCAAAAGAAGCCTCGATTTCTGCATCATCGGCACTTCCGCCTTCAAGCTTAGTTTCTTCTTCGAAATCAACAACAAGCAAATCGGTTGATTCCGCTTTGCTCATGCGTCCAAGCTCACTTGAAATGAATTCAGCGATTTGAACGGAAAGATCAATGAACTCCCGCTCGCCACGAAAATAGGCACGAAGTTCAGGAGCGAATGAACTGTCGACGGAAAATTCCCCACGTTTGTTATCGATATGAGTAAGCCCTTTGCGCACATGTTTGGTGATGTACTGTTTAACCTGCTTGCTCTCAAGGTCAAGCTCAGCCTGCGAAAATATATTCACGCAGGAAGTAAAATCGAATACGTGCAGAATTGCATGATTGATGCGAAACATACCGATCCTTTCGAAAATAGCGCAACAAACGATACCACGAAACTACGCAAAATGAGACCATCATGACGCAATGCTCAAGGAGCGAAGCAAGCTTGAGCAAAACACTTGGAAGGGCGTTAGTGAAACCCTAGAATCGGACGAAACAACGAGCGCCACTCTAGCGAGTGCGGATAGTGCGAGTCGAACATATCAGTAGCACGTTTGACTCCAAACTATGCGTCCGAGCGGACACGTCTGCGCAGCTCTGCTGAGAGGAACCTCCAGGCATCCTCGCACGTCCAACCTGCCTGGAGCGCGAGCCGTGTTACCAAAGCGTGGCGCAACTTAATAGCGTTTCGTATGAAAAAAGGGCTTGCCATAGGCAAGCCCTAAAGAATGTGGTGGAGGCGCGGAGAATCGAACTCCGGTCCATACTAAATCATCAACGAGGCTCTACAAGCTTATTCAATATTCAATCTTCAGATGAGCAAGACCCATTGACAGGTCCGCGCACACCCTAGCGGGTTCAATCTTTTGCTTAGCCATACCAGCTACGTGCCAAACAGCATCCCTCTAAAAATGATAACGAAGGTGAAGGCGAAGGATAACTTCACGTCGTCACGCTGCAATTAAATTAAGCAGCGAGGGCCAGCTGGCCCTGAGTGTTGTTTTTGCCAATTAACTTGACGGTACCCCTATTTAACGTGGCGAGGAGACCACGACCTGCTCCTCGGATCCGACTTACCATGTCGAAACCAGTCGCCCCCGAATGGGGTTATCCCCTTGTAAAAGTGCTCACCTAGTATAACAAATACGGCAGCTTAATCGACCTTACAGTGGTCATGAGTCTCAAACACTTATAGGGAACGCCAGGACAAACAGACCTTTGCATCCAAAAAAGAAGGAGCCCCGTAGGGCTCCTTCAAGATGGCAAACGGTAATTACGAAACAATTACTTATCTGCAAGAGCAGCATGTGCTGCAGCAAGACGAGCCAAAGGCACGCGATAGGGAGAGCAGCTGACGTAGTCGAGTCCAATACCGTAGAAAGTCTTGATAGAGTCAGGATCGCCACCATGCTCACCGCAAACGCCGCAAACGATGTCGGGGTTGCCCTGATGACCAAGCTCAACACCCATCTTGACGAGCTTAGCAACACCAGGATCAACCGTAGCAAACGGGTTGTAAGGCAAAATTCGCTCAGCGAGATACTGATGGATAAATTCAGCCTCAACGTCGTCGCGGGAGAAGCCAAAGGTGGTCTGAGTCAGGTCGTTAGTACCGAAGCTAAAGAAGTCGGCCTTAGTAGCAATCTCATCAGCGGTTACGGCAGCGCGAGGAAGCTCGATCATGGTACCGATCTTGATCTCAAGCTCTACGCCCTCTTCCTGGGCAACCTGAGCAATAACACCCTCTGCCTGTTCGCGAAGCTTAGCAAGCTCAGGAACAACAGAAACAAGAGGAATCATGATTTCAGGCTTAGGATCGAGGCCTTCCTTCTTGAGCTGAGCAGCAGCGGTAGCAATAGCGCGAACCTGCATTTCAGCAAGGATAGGATACTTGATTGCCAGACGGCAGCCACGAAGACCAAGCATGGGGTTGGCCTCGGAGAAGCTATCGATCTGCTCCATAAGAGCACGCTTCTTCTCGATAACAGCAGGATCGCCGCAAGTAGCCTCAAGACGAGCAATCTCAACATCGAGAGCACGAGCAGACTCGAGGAACTCATGCAGAGGAGGATCGAGGAGACGAACGATAACAGGCAGACCGTCCATAGCGCGGAACATGCCAAGGAAGTCACCAGTCTGAGCCTTCAGAAGATCGTCGCAGGCCTTTTCGCGAATAGCTTCATCATCGTTGAGGATGAAGGTCTGAATGATCTGCTTACGTTCGCCAAGGAACATATGCTCGGTACGGCACAGGCCAATACCCTGAGCGCCGAAATCACGTGCGAGCTGAGCATCTTCTGGGTTGTCAGCGTTTGCGCGAACACCCATGGTGCGGAACTCGTCTGCCCATTCGAGGATGGTGTCAAGATCGCCAGCAAGTTCGGGCTGAACAAGCTCAACAGCACCCAGAACAACAATACCGGTGGTGCCGTCCAGCGAGATAACGTCGCCTTCCTTGATTACGATGTCAGTGCCGGCAATAGAAGCCTGCTTTGCCTCGGCGTCAATCTTGAGAGCGTCAACGCCGCAAACACAGGGAGCACCCATACCACGAGCGATAACAGCTGCATGAGAAGTCTTGCCACCATGGGAGGTAAGAACGCCTTCAGCAGCAATCATGCCAGCAAGATCGTCGGGAGTGGTTTCCCAACGAACCAGAACGGTCTTGCGACCTTCCTTAGCAGCCTCTACGGCATCGTCAGCGGAGAATACAGCTTCACCAACAGCAGCACCAGGAGAAGCGTTGAGGCCCTTGGCAACTACATCGTAGTCAGCCTTGGCATCGAACTGAGGATGCAGCAACTGATCAAGCTGCTCGGGGTCTACACGCTGTACAGCTTCTTCCTTGGTGATAAGGCCTTCCTGCTCCATCTCGATTGCGATGTGCAGAGCTGCAGCAGCAGTACGCTTACCAACACGGGTCTGAAGCATCCAAAGCTTGCCCTGTTCAATGGTGAACTCGATGTCGCACATATCGCGGAAATGGTTTTCGAGGATGGTGAATACCTCTTCGAGCTCACGACCAGCCTCTTCAAGGCCAGGAGTTTCCTTGAGCTCTGCAATGGGGCTGGTGTTACGAATACCGGCAACAACGTCTTCGCCCTGCGCGTTAACAAGGTAGTCGCCGTAGAATTCCTTTTCGCCATTTGCGGGGTTACGCGTAAAAGCAACGCCCGTAGCAGAGGTGTTGCCCTTGTTGCCGAAAATCATGGACTGAACGTTTACGGCAGTACCCAGATCATCGGAGATCTTGTTCTGCTTGCGGTAGAGAATAGCGCGAGGATTGTTCCAGCTGCCAAATACCGCTTCAATAGCAAGCTGAAGCTGGACATCAGGGCTCTGGGGGAACTGAACCGCACCATCCACAACCAGAGAAGGATACTCCGCGGCATCTACGTTCTCAGAGAAGATCTTCTTGAACTCAGCAACAAGTTCCTGAAGATCCTCAGCGGAAAGGTCAGTATCAGTCTCAACACCGCGAGAACGCTTCATCAGGTTAATCGCGTTCTCGAACAGATCGCCATCAAGACCCATAACAACGTTGGAGAACATCTGGATAAAACGACGATAAGAGTCCCATGCAAAACGGGGGTTCTCGGTCTGCTTGATCAAGCCATTGATGGACTGATCGTTAAGGCCGAGGTTCAATACGGTGTCCATCATGCCAGGCATGGACATAGGAGCGCCGGAGCGAACAGAAACGAGCAGAGGATCTTCTGCGTCGCCGATTTTCTTGCCAATGCGCTCTTCAAGGTCGAGGCGGTATTCCTGGATGGTGTCCAAAACGCCTTCGGGCCAGGTATTGTTGGAGTTTGCATACTCCATGCAAGTCTGGCAGGAAATCGTGAATCCCGGAGGTACCGGCAGCCCGATGTTAGCCATCTCAGCAAGGTTAGCGCCCTTGCCGCCAAGGATGGCCTTCATGTTGGTGTTGCCCTCCGTAACGTTCTTCCCATTTGCGTCTTTGCCGAAAGCGTAGACGCGCTTAAGTTGGTCTGTCACCATCTTCTCCTTAGACTTAAACATTTCTCCCTCATTTCCCAGGTCCAAAAACCTGAGGATGAGCGTTTTCATAATACCGCAAGATTTCTTGCGCTGTTTCCTCAATTGCCCTGTTGTCGGTACGAACAACGATGCATCCCAGCTTGCGCATCAAAGCCCTTGCGCACTCCAAATCTTGATACACGCACTCCAAATCTGCATATGAAGAAGCCACGTTGCTGGCATTCCCAAGGCGCCGCTTGCGTATGTCCGCAAGAATCTCAGGCGAGATAATGAGCCCGAATAAGCGCGTAGGATCAACTTCGAAGATTTCTTTTGGCGGTTCGCTTTGGGGGTCGAGCGGCACATTTGCTACGCGATAGCCCAGTTGCGATAGGTAAATCGACAGCGGCGTTTTAGAAGATCGCGACACTCCGATAAGTACGATATCGGCTTCACGAAGGTCTTGCGGGTTGCGACCGTCGTCATGGGAAATCGTAAATTCCATTGCATCAATACGACGGAAATAATATTCGTTCACCGAATGCAATCGCCCAGGTTCCTGCAGCGGCTCCCTGCCCGTTGCCCGTACAAGTGCGCATAGAGCATTACTCATCAAATCAACGCCAATTACCTCTTCGAGATGAGTTCGAAGAAACTCCTCCATGCAGGAGCGCAAGTCGGCACGAATTAGGGTATAGAACAATACGAAGGGAATCCGGCCTAGCTCTGAATGCTTCGCGAGGTGAGCCTCTAAATCCTCGATCATGCTGTTGCAGGATTCAACACGCGGCAAGATCTCAATTGCCGGGTCGTATACCTCAAAACAAGATGATGCAGCACGAACCAACGTTTGAGCAGTGGTGCCAACCGAATCGGAAACAACGTGGATCACTGGAAAAGTGTCAGAGGCCTTCCCTTGTGTTATCCATTTCTGCAAAATGAAATTCCCCCTTAACAAAAAGCGGCCCATCACTGGGCCGCTTCAAGAAACGCGAAAGCGAAATTGCCCGCTAACTTGGATTATTTTACCTTGGACAGCAAAGCAAAGTCAGCAACGTTGGCGAATACCGCAACGAAGCTATTCAATAGACGAAGGCGATTTTCACGCAATGCCTGGTCTTCGTCCATAACCATCGTGTTCTCGAAGAACAAGTCGATGGGTTTACGCAAAGCGGCAAGCTCGGACAATGCAGCAGCGTAATTGTTGTTCTCAAGGGCGCTAGCAACATTGCTCTCGGCCTGGCAAACAGCACGAACCAAAGCTTGCTCAACCTCAGAAAGAAGACCCTCATTAACTTCAGTACCGAGCTTAGAATCGCAAAGGTTATTCGCACGAGCATAAGCTGTTGCAAGATCCTCGAACACCTCAGGCTGTTCGCTACGAGCAGCCTCAAGAGCCGAAACACGATTAATGAGCTCAACAGGCTCCTGAATGCCTGCAGAAAGTACGGCATCAATTGCATCAATGCTGTTGCCAGCATCGCGCATCATTACCTTGGTGCGCGTAATGAAGAACTCAATTACATCACGACGAACAGCATCGGTATCGAATTCGATGCCCTGCTGAGCATAAGATGCCAGCGCGGCGTCAATTGCAGCTACAAGCGATACTTCAACGGCATCTTTACCGGACAACATAGCCACGATGCCAATAGCGCTACGACGCAAAGCAAACGGATCGGAAGAACCCGTAGGGCCTTGACCAACGGCAAACAAACCGCATACGGTATCAAGCTTGTCGGCAATAGCCACAATCTTGCCCACAACTGTATCAGGAGCTTCGTCGCCCGCGAAACGGGGACGATAGTGTTGCTCGATAGCCTGAGCGACCTGGGCGGTTTCGCCACTTGCCGCAGCATAATAGCTACCCATTACACCCTGAACGCTAGTGAACTCAACTACAGCGCTCGTCACCAAGTCAGCCTTGCAAAGACGAGCAGCGCGCTCAACATCGCTAAGATCCTGACCAGCAAGACCGGCATCTTCCGCAAGGTGATCTGCCAAGCGCTGGATACGGTTAGTCTTGTCGAGCATGGTGCCCAACTTTTCCTGGAAGACCACTTCGCCCAGATGATCAACGTAAGACTCAAGAGGCTGTTTCAGGTCTTCGTCATAGAAGAACTTCGCGTCATAAAGGCGAGCACGAACAACACGCTCGTTGCCATCGACGATGGTTTCGGCGCAAGCAGGGTCGCCATTGCTTACCACAATAAAACGATTGGTAAGCTTGCCATCCTTGTCATACAACGGGAAATAACGCTGGTGAACCAACATGGCATCAACGATGATTTCTTCGGGAACTTTTAAGAATTCCTCGTCGAAAGTGCCAACAAGCACAGTGGGATACTCGGCCAGATTAATAACTTCGACAAGCGTCTTAGGATGAAGCACCGCAGTAAAGCCGGTTTCAGCTTCGGCTTTAGCAACACCTTCACGAATAACCTGCTCGCGTTCAGCCTCAGAAGGAATAACAGAAGCACTACGCACAACATCAACCAACGAGTCTGCATCAGCAACTTCGAATGGACCAGGGGCCAAGAAGCGATGGCCGCATGTAGTGCGGCCGGCGACAAGGCCCGCAAAAGTAAAGTCGATAACTTCATTACCGAAAAGGGCAACGATCCAACGTACTGGGCGAGTAAAGTACTCGCTATGGACACCCCAACGCTGAGAGCGAGGCCAAGATAGTCCATGGATAATCTTATTGAGCACCGAAGAAAGCAAGGATGCCACATTCACAGAGGGCGTATGCGTACGGGCATACACGTAGCCGTCCTCTACGACCAACGAAGAAGGATCTACACCCTTGCCACGCGCAAAACCCTGAGCCGCCTTGGTGGGATTGCCCTCGGCATCAAAGGCGATCTTGGCAGAAGGACCCTTGAAAACTTCATTTTTTTCTTCCGTAGCCTCGGGGATTTCTTCGGCAATAACGATAAGGCGACGAGGAGAAGAGAAGATCTTGACGGCACCATGCGGAATAGCGGCATCATCGAGGAGGCTCGGAACCATAGTAGAGAGCTGCTTTACAGCACCCGCAAGGTCGAAAGCCGGAATTTCTTCGGTACCGATTTCGAAGGCGAGCGTACGCTTTTCCATCAGTTACTCCCCCTTCTTCTCGGAGCTGTCAGGCTCCGGAGCCTGACCTACAACATGTTCGAGATATGAAGCGCAGCACGCCTTCGCAATAGTGCGCACACGCAGAATATAGCCCATGCGCTCAGTGGCGCTAATAACGCCGCGTGCGTCAAGCAGATTAAAGGCATGAGAGCACTTCAGAACGTAATCATAAGCGGCAAGCGGAAGCTTAGCTTCAAGCGCGCGAGTGCATTCAGCCTCGTAACGATCGAATTCGCCAAAGAGCAGATCAGTATCGGCGATTTCAAAGTTGTATGCAGAAAACTCACGCTCATTTTCCAGAAATACATCGCCATAGGTAAACACCGTACCATCGGCACCGCGCGCCCAAATCAGATCATATACCGAGTCTACGCCCTGAATATACATAGCCAATCGCTCAAGACCATAGGTGATTTCAGAAGGAACCGGACGGCACTCGAAACCGCCAACCTGCTGGAAGTAAGTAAACTGAGTGACTTCCATGCCATTGAGCCAGACTTCCCAGCCAAGACCCCAAGCGCCAAGCGTCGGGCTTTCCCAGTCGTCTTCAACAAAGCGGATATCGTGTTTTTCAACTTCAATACCGATAGCGCGAAGCGATTCGAGATACAAGTCCTGAACATTGTCGGGAGAAGGCTTCAGCAGGACCTGAAACTGATAGTAATGCTGGAGACGGTTGGGGTTTTCACCATAACGGCCGTCGGTGGGTCGGCGACAAGGCTGCACATAGGCAGTCTTCCACGTAGCGGGGCCAAGGCTGCGCAATGTAGTGGCGGTATGAAACGTACCGGCACCAACTTCGTTGTCGTACGGCTGCATGATTACACAACCCAAATCTGCCCAATAGCGCTGAAGGCGCAGGATCATATCCTGAAACGTCAGCACCTGAGCGGCGTCGGCATTCGCCTTGCCTACTTCGTGGTTAGTCATAATGCTCCTTATCGATAAACGATGAATGTAAACTAATTCAGTAGTCCAATACGGTTAATCGGCCAGTATGTTACGAAGGCCTTTCCGAAAATCGAATCAGAATCGACCGGACCAAAATAGCGGGAATCGGAAGAATTTTCACGATTGTCCCCCATTACCCAAACTTCGCCGGCAGGAATAGTGCAGGGAAAAGAAAGGGAAACATTGCTGGCAGTTTTGGAAAGAGGGTACGACAGACCCTGTGTATAAGGCTCGGAGAGCTTTACGCCATCAACATAGACGTATCCGTTAACCAGGTTTACCGTTTGACCTTCAGTGGCTATGATGCGTTTAACTAAAACGCGAGAAGGAACTTGAGGATCGGAAAAAACAACGATGTCGCCCGCTTTTGGTTCCGAAAAATGGTAACTGACCTTCTCTGCAAAAAGCCTGTCACCCGTCATGATGGTGGTTTCCATAGAAGCAGAGGGCACTTCAAAGGGTTCAATAACGAATGACCTAATGCCCCATGCCGCCGCCAAGACAATGGCGATGCAAACAACGAGATTAACAAATCTCCGAATAATACCGGGACGGCGCACGCCAGCGTGTTGTCCGGAATCCAAACCTATCCCATCCCTTCAAGGGTGTAAACCAGCAGTCGAATGCTCCTATGATAGAGCAAACAACACGTCACTGACAAATTACCCTTCTACTCTGCTATATCGAGGAAATCGCGTTCCTTTTTTGAGAGATTTGCCCCCTCGAGCAAATCTGGTCGCCAGCGCTTGGTACGCAAAAGGCTTTGCTCACGACGCCATTGAGCGATTTTTGCATGATGGCCGGATAGAAGGATGTCGGGCACTTCCATGCCTCGATAACTGGCTGGACGCGTATATTGAGGGTATTCAAGAAGCCCATCATAGAAACTTTCATCAACGGCGCTACCTTCATCGCCCAACACACCGTCAATACGACGCACTACAGCATCAATAACGACCATCGAAGCAAGCTCGCCGCTGGTAAGAACGTAATCGCCTAAAGAAATAACCTTATCCGCAAGTGAGTAAGCACGTTCATCGATTCCTTCGTAATGACCGCAAATAAAAAACAGGTGATCCTGCTGAGCAAGCTCAAGAGTCATTGCGTCATCAAAACGCTCTCCCGTGGGAGAAAGGAAGATAACATAGGGCTTCTTCAAGGCAGAGGAAAATAACTCATCAGTAGCCTCGAAAATAGGTTCGCATTTCATCACAAGGCCCTGACCACCGCCATAAGGCTCATCGTCGGTGGTGCGATGCTTGTCATGCGTCCACTTACGCAAGTCGTGCGCTTTGAAATCAAGGAAGCCCTTTTCTTGCGCGATACGCATAATAGACTCGTTCATAACCGAGTCATAGCATTGGGGAAACACCGAAAGGGTTTCAATTTTCACGTGAGCTCCTATAGATCAAGCAAACCGTCAGGAAGGGATACTCGTATCTCCCCCATTTCCTCTTCGACGGCTACCAAGAACTCATCGACCAGAGGAATCAATACCTCGTCTTCTCTGCCCTCGAACGAATCAGAAACCGAACCACGATCAACAACGAGCAAAGCATGGGCGGGGTTTTCGTCAATGCGAACCACCCTTCCTATGCAACCAGCGTTTTCGTCGACAACAGAAAAGCCCGTAAGATCGATATCCTGTTTATCCATGTAGTTTTCAGGTAAACAGGAGGTACGTACCAAGCAGAAATGGCCTTCAAGCTTTTCGGCATCGGTTCGATTGTCGATACAATCGAACCAAACCATATATCTGCCTTCCGCAATTTCCTCGACATCCAGCACCTTGCCAGAGCGCGGAATACGCAATACGGGAGGAACGAAGGTAACCTCCATTCCCTTTTCAAGCAAAAAAGGAAGACCTTCCGTCGGTTTGACGGAAAGCCCTCCTTCATTTGTTTTAGCTCGTAAAAGAGCTGCAACGTTAGTCCAAGAACCCATGGTACCTGAACCTATTCGTCGATAAGTTCGACTTCAACATCGAGACCATGACGAGAACCCGCAGCGCGAGCAAGCGTGCGGATTGCTTTGATAACACGACCCTGACGGCCAATAACCTTGCCGGCATCTGCCTGAGCAACACGTACTTCAATAAGGACAGAGCCCATTTCGGTATCTGAAAACTCAATGCTTACAGCATCGGGCTCATCAACCAAAGGCAAAACCAGGGTTTCGACCAAACCCGAGATGTCTTCGCGGGATTCCGCCATCACTAAGCGTTCTTACGCTCTGCCTCAATGAGGCGTGCAACGGTATCGCTGGGCTGAGCGCCGTCAGCAATCCACTTATCAACCTTTTCAAGGTCGATCTTTACATGCTTAGGGGTGGTGGTGGGGTTGTAAGAACCAACCTGCTCAATGAAGCGACCGTCGCGACGAGCACGAGAATCAGCTACAACGATACGATAATAAGGTGCCTTTTTAGCGCCGTGACGGGCGAGGCGAATCTTGACTGCCATCGAGTTGTACTCCTTCTAAACTTTTAAGAGCGACCGGTTAAGCTAATGCTGCACAGGTCGCAAAACAGCGATTACTGATATTACCTCTTGAAAGCGGATTCATCAAGACCGCTCATCATCTCTTGCATCTTCTTCACATCGGCCATGGACATTCCCCCCATTCCGGGAAGACCCATACGGCGTTTGCCGCCCTTACCCTTCTTGCCTTTCTTGCCCTTGCCTTTGCCCTTGCGGTTCATTTGGGCTTCCTGGGCGTTCATCATGCTCCGAACCATCTTCTTGGTTTCCATAAACTGTTTAAGCAGCTGATTAACTTGGAAAACTTTGACGCCGGCGCCTGCGGCAATTCGGGCTTTACGAGAACCATTCAAGATTTCGGGATGCTCGCGCTCACGCTTGGTCATAGATCCAATGATGACTGCCATTTCGTCAAGCGCATGCTCGTTTACCTGGCCTTCGCGCATGGCCTTGTCTCCACCTGGAAGAGCGCTGATAAGCTTCTGCACACCGCCCATTTTGCCAATCTGCTGCTTCATAAGAAGAAAGTCGTTAAGCGTCAGGTTTCCGCGCGTCATTCGCTCGGCTTCCGCTTGCTCGATTTCCTCAGCACGAAGCTTCGAAGCGGACTCGATGATGCTAACAACATCGCCCATGCCCAAAATGCGCTTGGCCATTCGATCGGGATGGAAGCGTTCGAGCGAGTCGGGCTTTTCACCCTGAGAGATAAACGTGATGGGTTTGCCGGTAACCTGTTTAATGGATAAGGCGCCACCACCACGCGCATCGCCATCCATCTTTGACATAATCACGCCATCGAAATCAACTCGATCGGCAAAAGCCTTAGCAACGTTTACCGCATCCTGGCCGGTCATGGCGTCGACAACCATATAGATCTGGTCGGGTTCAACAGCCGCCTTGATGGCTTCAGCCTCAGCCATCATCTCTTCATCAACATGGAGACGGCCCGCCGTGTCGACAATCACGACATCGCGAAGCGAATCGATGGCATCACGCACGCCTTCTTTTGCGATCTTGACTGGATCCTTCCCTTCGCCTCGATATACGCGCACGCCTATTTCTTCACCCAGCGTCTGCAACTGATCGGCTGCAGCGGGACGATATACGTCACATGCGCACAGAAGCGGGCTATGATTCTGCTGTTTAAGAAGATAGGCAAGCTTGGCAGCAGCCGTGGTTTTGCCCGAACCCTGTAAACCAACAAGCATGATCACGTTAGGAATGCGACTGGAAAGCTGGAGTGACTTGCTTTCTTCACCCATAAGAGCCGTAAGCTCATCGAGAACGATCTTCACTACATTCTGCGCGGGCGTAAGCGAATCAAGGACCTCCGCGGTAAGGCAGCGCTCTTTAGTGCGTTTGATGAATTCCTTTACCACTTTGAAGTTAACATCGGCCTCAAGTAGCGCCATGCGAATCTCGCGCATGGCGGTATCGATATCTTCTTCGGTAAGGCGACCCTTGCCGCGCAAGCCAGAGAAGATGGACTGGAGTTTATCGGAAAGGTTATCGAACATCAGCCATGTCCCCAATCAGCGCACGAGCAAAATCATGCGCATCGAAATCCTGCAAATCGTCTATACCCTCGCCTACGCCGATCTTGAAAATCGGAAGCTCGAGTTCGTGCGAAACCGCCAGAGCGATACCGCCCTTAGCCGTACCATCAAGTTTCGTTACGATGACGCCATCCAAATCAAGCGCATCGTTGAACTTCTGAGCCTGCTGAAGGCCATTCTGCCCAGTTGTGGCATCGATGACAAGCACTGTGTATACAGGAACGTTTGAGCGTTTGCGCACAACGTTGACAACCTTTTGCAGCTCACGCATAAGGTCATCAGATGTATGAAGACGTCCCGCAGTGTCGATGAGCACCATATCGGAACCGTCTTTTTCGGCTCGTTCGATGGTTTCGTAGCATACGCTTGCAGGGTCGCTGCCCCGTTCGCGAGAAACAATAGTAACGTCAGCGCGCTTTGCCCACACCTCAAGCTGTTCAATAGCAGCAGCGCGGAACGTGTCTGCACTACCCAGGAGAACCTTTCTCCCCTTCTCATGATAAGAAGCAGCAAGCTTACCAACAGTGGTAGTTTTGCCTGCTCCATTGATGCCGACGAACAGAACCAAAGATGGATTCTCTTCGAAGATATCAGTTTCCGCTTCGGTAAACGTCGCCGCCATCTGATCGGTAAGCATATCGAACACCGCATAGGCATCGGGAAGCGCCTTACGCTTTGCCTGATCTCGTAATTCCTCAATGATGCTATCGGCGGCAGCTGCACCGATGTCAGCAAGGATCAGCGTTTCCTCTAGGTCATCCCAAAAATCGTCGTCTACATCAGGCCCACGATCGAGCAGGATATTCATCTGCTCTTTCAGGCGGGTTCTTGAGCGATGAAGCCCCTCGTTGATCTTATCGAAAAATCCCATTTAACCCTCCTTGCGGGTAGCATTGTCAAGCTTTTGACTGATCACCTTCGTAATGCCATCAGCCTGCATTGAGACACCATACAATATGTCGGCAGATTCCATAGTGCGACGCTGATGCGTGATCATAATGAATTGGGTTTCGTCGCGTACCACATTAATGTAGGCGATCAGTCGGCGCAGATTCGTATCGTCGAGCGCCGCCTCAACCTCGTCCAAGATATAGAACGGGGTCTGCCTAATGCGATACACGGCAAACAGCAACGCCATAGCGGTCATCGACTTCTCGCCACCGGAAAGCAGCGACATTTTCTTAACGCGCTTGCCCACCGGTTGAGCATTAACGTCAACACCCGTGTTTTCCAAGTCGTCAGGATCAACCAAGGAAAGGTGAGCCTGCCCGCCAGGAAACAGCGTAGAGAAGATATCAGAGAAGTTAGCATTCACCTGTTCGAATGTAGCAACAAAATCGTCTCGCATTCGTTCGTCAATGACATTGACGATTCGGGCAAGCGTCTTACGGGCGAGCCTCATGTCCTCGAGTTGAGAACTAAGATAAGTATGACGCTCGCTTACCTGCTCGAACTCTTCGGCAGCATCAGGATTAATGGCACCCATGTTCTTAATGCGACGCTCGAGCGAGGAAGCTTGCGCTTCGGCTTCTTGGCGATTATCAAGGCGATCGCCAGCAAGGGCAACCTCGAGAGGCGTGTCGCAATCACGAACGATAACGTTTACCCCCGCATCAACCTGAACTTCAAGCCTGCCCTTTTCGATACGGACCTCGGAAATACGCGAAGCAACAGAATCAAAACGCTCACGAGCTTCTCGCGACTCCTTAGTGGCTTGTGCGATTTTATCGTGGAGCGAAAGGGACTGCTCTTTTTCGCTGCGTGATTCCTGCTCTAAGCGCGTCGAAACCAGAGAAGCAGCATCGGACAAGGAATGCAGGGTGGCCAAAAGCTCATCTGCCCTATTGGCCGCTACCCGAGCAACATGGATACGCTGCATTGAACTTGCATCTTCACGTGAAGATGCAGATATCTCCTGCTTGCGGGTGGATACCATTCGATCAGTGTAGGCAAGTCGCTCGGAGAGACGAGCCGTTTCGAGGCGAGCATCGCTCAGGCGCTCGGAAAGAGAGACGATTTCGCGACGCATTGGAGAAAGTGTTTCCTCCAACTCGGAAACCTTTTCTTTGTTCAATTCCAAATCGGCGGTAACTTGCGACAAAGTACGCTCCAACTCGTCTGAATCGGGCTGAGCCTTTTCGAAGAATGCAGTGTTCTCTTCCTGCTCTGCCAGCAAGCGTTGGTGCTCACCTTCGAGCTGCTTCAGCGCCCGCGCCGATGCATCGGCATCACGACGCGCTGACTCGCTTTGCCCCTTAAGATTTGCAAGAGATTCTGAAAGCTTCAACGACGCTGTTTGCGCCTGGCGAAGCTCAGATTCAACCCTGCCATCTTCAGACTGTGCAGCTTCGTAATCCGCACGACACCGCTCCTCTTCCTTGATCGCCTGGGCAAGAGCGCGACGACGGGCAAGCGCATTATTTTGCTTGTCGGCTTCAGTGAAACGCACGAAGGAAAATTTGCCATCAGTTGAGGCGATGCATCCGTCAAGTGAAGCAAAACGTGCAGCGGTCCCCCGCGAATTACGAGCGCACGAAAGAGCATCCGAAAATGTATCGACAATGAAAACATCACCGATCAGGGCATCGACCTGAGCAGAATAACGGGGGTCGATATCAAGCTCATCAACCAATCGACGAGGGCCCACAGGGAAAGAACGACCGTCTTCCTTAAAAACGGGGGCAAACGTTGCGATCGCTCCAACGGCATCACTATTAGCCACAGCGGAAATAAGCCGTTCAGCATCTGCATCTTCAGAGACCATCACAGCATGCAGTTCAGAGCCAAGCAACGCTTCAATCAATACGTCTAGACCCGCAGGAGCGGAAACCGCATGTGAAACAAGAGAGCAATCTGAGGATAGCGTCTTCGCTTCTTCCATCATTTTTGCCTGGGCAGGATTCGAGGTTTCGCTCGAACGCTCCAATTCCTCAAGAGCGGCCCGCTCAGCAGTGGCCTTCGTAAACGCAGTGCGAGCCTCGTCGAGAGCGCGGCGAGCAGCATCGCGCGCAACAACGAGCGCATTGAGCTTTTCACGCGTTGAAGCCTCTTCTTCGCGAGCACGCGCAAGATCGCCCTCAAGCCTACTGGCCTGAGTTTCCAGTGTTTCAGATTGCTCTTTAGCAAAGGAAAGGCGCTCGGCAGCATCAGCAACATGGGCGTCAATAACTTGGGCACGAGCACGACGCTCCGAAAGGTTTTCACGCAGTGCCTGCTGAGTTGCCTTAGCGGTTTCCTGACGGTGGACCAACGCGCGCTGCTCAGACATCAAGGTATCGATCTTCTTACGTAGATCGTTTCGTGTGTTGACCCGTTGGGTATACGAAATCTCCAAATCGCCACGAAGCTTTTCGGCCTTCACCGATTCCTCTTTAGCCTTTTCAGCTGCCTCTCGGGCTTCGGCAAGCTCATGCTCAGCAGCACCACGACGCACGCGAGCCTCTTCGAGAAAGCGAGTAAGTCGCTCGATTTCCTGAAGATAACCGCTGCGTTTCTCCCTTAAGAGCATAGCGGTAGAATTCAGGCGCTCAAATGAAGCCTGAGAGCGACGATAGCGCTCGTTCAGGCTGTTCTCCTGATTGGTGCGCTCATGAAGCTGACGCTGGAGAGCGTCAAGAGCATGTTCAGATGCCTCAAGTTCCTTCTTGAATGTTTGCTGGGACGCTTCGAGTTCTTTTTCTGATGCAAGGACAGCATCCCACTTCTGCTGCAGGACGCGCAGATCGTCAACAGCAAGAGCAAGTTTCAAATTGGCAAGCTCAGAAGAAAGATCCTTATGCAAGCGAGCTTTCTTGGCCTTGCGCTCAAGGGGCTTGAGCTGACGCTCAACTTCAGCAGTAATGTCATTAACGCGGGCAAGATGAGCGTCCATCTGAGCAAGCTTACGCTCGCTTTTTGCTTTGCGTTCTTTATGCTTCAGAATGCCAGCAGCTTCTTCGATGAGAGCACGGCGATCTTCTGGGCGGGATGAAAGAACAGAGTCCAAATTGCCTTGGGAGATAATGGAATTGGTACCCGTGCCCATGCCAGAGTCGTGAAGGATATCAAGAACATCCATACGGCGAACCACATTACCATTAATGAGGTATTCGCTTTCTCCACTGCGATACATACGGCGCCCAATGGAAACCTCAGCAAAATCAACAGGAAGCGTGCCGTCGGTGTTATCGAGCAGCAGCTCAACTTCCGCCACGGAAACAGGCTTACGGGCAGAAGAACCAGCAAAAATGACATCTTCCATAGATTGACCACGCAAATTCTTAGCGTTACGTTCGCCAAGAACCCATAGCACGGCGTCGGAGATGTTCGATTTGCCAGATCCGTTAGGGCCCACCACAGCAGCAACGCCCGGTTCGAATCTCATAACCGTTCGATCAGCGAAAGACTTAAAGCCCTTCAACGTCAGCGATTTGAGATACACCTAAAGCCCCTTTACTGCTGCTTCTTCTTGCGAGCCTTCTGCTCGGCCTGCCTACGAGCCTTTTCCTCGGCCTTGGCGGCTTTAATGGCAGCTTTAGCTTCTGCCCTACGCTTTTTGTCGGTGGAATCTTTGCCCTCAAAGAAAGAACCAAGGATCTCTAAAGCAGACTTTGCTGCCTGGCTTTCAGATTCCTTTTTTGTGCGCCCAACACCCTTTGCAATAGATTTTACGCCTACAAATACCTGGGTTACGAAAGTTCGGTCATGGGGCGGCCCCTGTGTTTCAACCAAGCGATACGTTGGGGTAATGCCATCCTCCTGCAAACGCTCCTGAAGAACGCTCTTGGGGTTTTCGGGTTCCTTCGCCATATCTTCGCTCATGCGAACGATAAGCGTACGCTTTACGAAAGAAGCTGCAGCATTAATGCCGCCATCTAAGAAGAGCGAAGCAACAAGCGACTCATAAACATTTTCCAACGCAGAATGCAAACCACGACGACCAGTACCACGCTCAGATGAGCCAAAAAAGATACAGTCAGCCAAGCCGAGTTCTTTGCCTACCTCGGATAGCGAAGCGCCAGAAACAAGAGAAACCTTGATGCGGGTAAGGCCGCCTTCGTCCAGGTTCGGGTAGGCATGATAAGCCTCGTAAGAAACGATAGCCCCCAAAATGCTGTCGCCCAAAAACTCAAGACGCTCGTATGAATCGCTGATGGAATGGCCCTCCGCCGCCGAAGGGTGCGTAAGAGCCGTTAAAAGCAACGAGCGGTCCGAGAACTCGTGTCCTAAGATCTTTTCAGCCTTATCAAGCTTCTCAGTATGTTCAGATTGCTCTTGCACGTTTCGTCATTCGCTTCTTACGTTAAAACTCTAAGTTGTTCGTTATTTTACTCTGCCTGCTTTGTCTGATTTACGGTTCGCTCGATTATCCCCGAAACATCCAAACGTACCGCACGAGCAGCAGTTAGAACGCCATTCATGATTGCCGTTTCGTTCGAGGAACCGTGGCCAACCAAACAAGCGCCTTTAACGCCAAGGATGGGGGCTCCGCCGTAAGTGTCGGCGGAAGTGCTTTCCTTCAAATTGGAAAGACCGCCCTTCATGGCGGCGGCGCCAAGCTTCGTAGCGAGGTTAGCCATCATCACTTTCTTGATTTCGCCAAACAAAATCTTAGTTACGCCTTCAATGGTTTTCAGGCACACATTACCGGTAAAGCCGTCCGTGACAAACACGTCGAATTTACCGGCAAGAATATCGGATCCTTCGCCATTCCCGGCAAATTCAGGAACCTCACTCTTAAGCAATTCGAAGGTTTCCTGAGCCATTTTTGAACCCTTGGTGTCTTCTGACCCAATATTCAAAAGAGCAACCTTGGGTTCAGGGATGCCAATAACCTGACGGGCATAGGTAGTTGCCATTTGCGCAAACTGCACCAAATAGGCTGGCTTGCAATCGGCATTAGCGCCAACATCGCACATTACCACGGGCTTAACAGGCGATGGGATAACAGTGCACAAGGCAGGACGGGAAACGCCCTTAATACGGCCCACCACCAAAGTAGCAGCGGCGAGACACGCCCCGGTAGATCCCGCTGAGAAGAATCCTTGAGCCTGACCCTCCTTAACAAGACGATTGCCAACAACTAGGCTGGAATCTTTCTTTTTACGCACCGCATTAGCAGGATGTTCATCCATGGCGATTTCCTCGGTGGTCACCTGCGCACGAACACGATCATGCTTTTCTGCAAATGGCTCTACCACTTCAGCAGGTCCACAGGCAATTACTTCCAGTTCAGAATCAGCCTGAAGCGCTTTCTCGATTCCGGGAAGAACAACTGAAGGCCCGATATCGCCACCCAATACGTCAACAGCGATAACCACTCGTTGCGCCATAACATCTCCTTGCTGTCGTGCAATCAGCATGCATTGCTGATGCGGAGCTAAAACTAAAACCAGCCCATACAAAAATCCCCCGGACGTATCCGGGGGATTCCCTTACACGTTAATGGCGTGCATTAAGCGGTCTGGATAACCTCGCGATCGCGATAGAAGCCACAATTGGGGCATACACGATGGGGAAGTTTTACTTCACCGCACTGGGGGCACACAGAACGGGAAGGCGAAGCGATCTTATCGTTTTCGCTCCTGCGTGCGTGGGTACGAGCACGACCGGTCTTACGCTTTGGCACTGCCATGATTAAACTCCTTCTATGCTACAGGTAAACCTGAAGATTCTAATTACGCGAAAAAGTATCCTAGCAAAGGAACTTGTTCGAATCAAGAGATAAACCCTTTGAATTACAAAATCTATTCTTCGAACTTAATATTGCGCAGTACAGAAAACGGATTTGGATGGAATTCATCTTCCTCCTCTTCCGTTTTTTCGCACGTGCACTCTTCAACGTTGAGGTTGGCGCCGCACCCAGCACACAAACCTTTGCACTCATCATCGCACAAAGGAGTATGGGGAAGCTCAAGGGAAAGCGCCGCTACGAGCAAAGGAGAGAGATCAATGATGTGATCTTCGCCTAAAAGCTCATATTCTTCTTTTTCCTCTTCGGTAAGCTCTACATCGGAATCGGGGATAAGGTAATACCCTTCAACCTCGCCTTCCAAGCGGTACTCTGCAGGCTCAAGGCATCGAACGCAGCTTGTTATTGCATCCGCCGTAACAATTCCGGTAACTAATAGAGCACCACCGGTATTGGAAATAGTTACTTCCCAAGTAAGTGGGTGTTCAAAAGTATAGGTATCAACACCTTGAACAAGTTCGGGAAGATTATACGTGCCTGCAAAAGACAAGCTCTCCGCAGGAGCGAAGAGCTGAGCAGGAACCTCAATGTGCGGAGATTCCATTAGCGTCCCGAATTGATGGAATTGGCATTGAGACGATCGCGACAACGGCGAACGCTGTTCAGCGCCGTATCAAGGCTTTGCTCTACATGGCTGAATACCTCGTCAGCAAAATCTTCAGCACCAGCGCGGGTTTCGCGCTCGAGCTCACGTGCTTCCGCCAAGATGGTGTCTGCCTGCTGCTGAGAAATACGAACGATTTCCTGTTCGCTGGCAATGGTAATAGCCTGGCTGCGAGCATCCTCAATCAGACGGCTTGCCTGGGCTTCTGCCTCGTCGAGAAGAGCCTGACGCTCACGAATAACCTGACGAGCCTGAGCGAACTCGCTAGGGAACGTGTCGCGAATCTCGTCCAAGATCTCAAATGCAGCCTGAGCATCAACCTGCCTAAGCCCGCCTTTACCAAAAGGCGCCGGCTTAGAATCCTCGATGAGCATGGAGAGCTCTTCGATGAGATTCAATACTCCTGTTTCGTCCATATACATCCTTCCGAAATCGCGCACGCAAAACAGCATACAACGACATAATTGCAACTAATTAGTTTACGTCACTTTGTCGATAGTGTATCAAAAAGCAGCAATATACGAAAAAACGCCACATCGAGGGCGCCTAGCGTAATCCGCTATTCACCTTCCCCTTTCTGATAAGCATCAGCGAAATACTCGCGAAGTGCTGTTTCAACGCAGGGAGGAACAAAGCCTGCTACGCTGCCACCCATAGAAGCCATCTCACGAATAATTGAAGAGGAAAGATACATAAACTTCGGAGGGGACATGATAAAGAATGTTTCCAGATCGTGGCTCAGCTCATAATTCAAAGCGGTCATCTGGAACTCATATTCGAAATCGGTAATGGCGCGCAAACCCTTAACCACAACATGGGCATCAAGCTGATGAACGCAATCAACAAGCAGGCCCTCGAAGCTGATTACACGCACGTTGGGAAGGTCTGCAACTGCCTCTTCCACTAATCCTACTCGGGTTTCCAAATCAAAGATGGGGCTTTTCTTTGCCGATTTGGCAACAGCAACCACCACTTCGTCGAAGATCTGTGCAGCACGCGATATAACATCGAAATGACCTGCGGTAATGGGATCAAATGTTCCCGGTACAACCGCTCGCTTCATTATGCATCCTTCCTGAGGGTTACCAGCGATGTGTCTCCGTAGTTCTTCACAGAGACCACCGTGTATTCTAGCGCATCGCATGCCTGCTCAACAGCGGCTTTGTCTTTTTTGGCATACTCATAAACAACCAAAGCGCCACAGGCAATACGACCAGCCTTATCAAGATCACGTACCAAGCCAAGTACTTTTTCGGCTTCGAATGCGTAAGGAGGGTCAAGAAAAACCAGGTCAAAGGCCAGTCCCTTAACTTGAGGAAGGGTAAACGTGTCACCACGACGCAACGTGTAACGACCCCGCGAAAGCTTCAATGATGATATGTTGCCTTCCACGACTCGAGCCGCTTCTTTGCCCTGCTCGCAGAACATAACATGGGCAGCACCACGGCTTAACGTTTCCAGACCCAATGCACCCGAGCCTGCGAATGCATCTAGAACCCGAGCGCCTTCCAAAGTGCCTCGAGCGCTAACGAGCGAGCTCATAAGTGCTTCACGAACACGATCAGTTGTGGGGCGAGTCGCGTCACCTTTCAGCGATTTCAAGGGGCGACCGCGAAATTTGCCGGCAATGATTCTCATCGGTTCCTCATCTCCTGTATGGTCTGCAGTTCCTGCATAATAATTGCCCGTTCATCATCTGTAAGAGCATCGGCCTGGAAAATACTTCGCGCATCACGGTACGCAGCCTCGATAACCGCTTTATCTCGCACAACGTTGACTAGCTTCAACGGTGAAGCACCGTGCTGCCGATCTCCAAAGATATCACCCTCGCGACGCAAAGAAAGATCCATTTCGGAAAGAGCAAATCCATCTTCGGTTTTCTCCATGGCGCTCAAACGCTCAAGCGCCTCGGGCGCACGTGAGCGAGACACCAGAAAAACCTGACCTGGTAAAGCGCCACGGCCAACACGGCCGCGAAGCTGATGGAGCTGAGCCAAACCAAAACGATCTGCATCTTCGATGATCATAACCGTAGCATTAGGAACATCAACGCCAACTTCTACAACGGTAGTGGACACCAACACATCGATATCCCCATCGCGGAACCGACTCATCACCTCGTTCTTTTCGCGAGGTGCCATCTTTCCGTGAAGTAGAGCAACGGAAGCCTGAGGTGCTACCTGGGAACGCAGTATCTCAGCGTGCTTAGTAGCAGCCGATAACGTGTCGCCTATCGCGTCATGCTCAAGACCCCATTCGATTGCCGCATACTCGATGGGGGCATCATCGTCTTCGTCATCTCGTGCAGTAGATTTATTCTTAGGCAACTGAAGACCAATCAAAGGACAAATAACATATGCCTGCTCGCCACGAGAAAGAGCAGCACGCAAGGCATCGTACGCTATCCCCTCCTCTGAGAAGTGGCAAACCTTCGTGGTGCGCCCCCCCTGTTTAGCCGGAGGGCGATGGAGATAGGAGAGCGAAAGCCCGCCATAACGAGCTAACGCAAGCGATCGGGGAATGGGGGTTGCTGTCATGGAGAGGATATCAGCACCTGGAGCCTTAGCAATCAATGTCTGGCGTTGCTCAACGCCAAAACGTTGCTGTTCGTCAATGCACACAAGCGAGCAATCATGTGCAACAACGTCATCTTGTAACAAAGCATGAGTGCCGAACAGGATCTTGATATCCCCACAGGCAAACTGGGCAATTACTGCTTCTTTTTCTTCACGAGGGGTTTGCCCCATGAGGGTTGACCAAGGCACGTTGCAAGCATCAAGAATAGGCCCCAACGAAATACCGTACTGAGAAACCAGGACCTCAGTAGGACCCATAAGCATAGCCTGATGGCCACTAAGAGCAGCGCACACCAGCGCAAACGCGGCAACTACGGTTTTACCCGTACCGACATCGCCCAGTAGGAGGTGGTTCATTGGATACCCCTCGGCCATCTTTGCGAGGATGTCCCTCACTGCAGTTTCCTGATCTTCAGTGAGGCTAAAGGGCAAACAAGCCTTGACTCGATTCACATCCCCATCAGAAAGAACCTGCCGAAATGGAGCATGCTGTAGCGCGCGCTTTCGCTCACGATCCACTAATTCCAGCTCAAGGTAAAAGAGCTCTTCATACCGGAGGCGTCGGCGAGCCTGGATGGAATCTTCAAGCGACAGAGGATTATGGATCCCGCGAAAAGCTTCGAAACGTGAATAGAGACGATACTTTCGGCGGAGCTTTAGAGGCAAGGGATCGTAAGCGCCCTGCACTTGCTGAAGCGCATTCCCCACGATCCTCTTCATCATTGCACGTGAGATTTTCGAAGTTGCAGGATGGATAGGCAAAATCTTGCCTTGGACTTCTTCCCCAGGTTCGTGCTTTTCAATAAGCGGATTGGTCATTCGCTTAAAGCCGTAGGAAAATTCAACCTTGCCCGAAACAACAACCGAATCCCCTTTTACGATCTTCTCAGAAAGCCAAGGCTGGTTGAAGCAGGAAGCAATTACCAAGCCCGTGCCATCAACAAGCGACACCTCGGTGAGCGTCAGCCTTGGACGGATTCGCTTGATCTTGACTTCGTAAACTTGAGCCGCAAGTGTGCATTGTGCTCCAATTTGCGCACTTTGCGCAGTAACCACTTTCGACATGTCTACATAACGCAAGGGATAGCATTGCAGAAGATCGCGGACAGTGCCAATGCCCATCGCACAAGCAAGCGCCTGCGCGCGCGCAGGACTCACCTGCTTCACGGAGGAAACAGGAGCGTCAAGCGCCAAGGTAGCATGAAGGCGGTCGGGGCTTGCCCCACGAACCGCCTTCAGGGAATCACTTTTTCTATTACCCGACACGTATGCCGTTCCTAATTGGTGCGTTATTCAACAGAAAGAACGATAGGATACAACGGCTGCTCACCGCGGTGAGAGTCGATCTCAAGATCCTCGAATTCTTCCTCGATGCGAGCCAAAAGCGCCTCGAACTCCTCATCGGAATAATCTTCGCCAGCAAGAATAGTGAGCGTATCAGCATCTTCGGCGTCCATGGCTTCAAGCACGCGTATCGTGGCATCTTCGATAGAGTCGGAAACCACCTCAAGATCGCCATCAGCAATGCCGATAACGTCTCCATCATGAATGGGGTTGCCGTGAACATCCTTCGAATCCTTGATGGCGCGAGTGATTTCACCCGTCTTCACGTCTTCACAGGCTTCGGTCATTGCCTCAACGTTTTCTTCAAGCGTTGCGTCTTCATCGAAGGCAAACAAAGCAGAGAAAGCCTCAGGGACGCTCTTGGTTGTTACAACAGCACAAGGCTTTTCCGAAACCTGAGCACACGACTGAGAAGCCATGATGATATTGCTATTGTTGGGAAGAATAATTACCGAATCAGCGTTTACCTCATTTACCGCATCCAACAGTTCCTTAGTGGACGGATTCATGGTCTGACCACCGGATACCACGTAGTCAACGCCAAGGCTTTCCAAGATAGCCGCATTGCCGGAACCAGCAGCTACCGCAACAAAGCCGATAGCTTTATGGGCTGCTTCCTGCTCTGCTTCAAGCTTCTCAGTACGCTCTTCGCTCTGCAGCTTCATGTTGTGAATGAATACCTCAAAGATCTCACCGCGCTCCAAGAAGTACGCAAGGACCTTATCGGGGGTATTTGAATGAACATGAACTTTGAACTTCGGCGTGCTTCCTACGCACAGCTCGCAATCGCCCATAGTCTGCAGGAAGTCGAGCGCTTCTTCAGGGTCAAGCGTTTCGGAATTAACCAGGAACTCGTTACAGTACTTGTATTTCGAGCCCTCCCAGTCGTTGATCTGCTCGATTTCAACCTTCGGAGCAGCAGTACGGGCAAAAGCAAGCTCATCGACCATAGCTTCAGCGCGACCGGTAAGGGAAGCAACAAACGAATCAAAGAAAATAGCAATGCCGAAGCCGCCAGCGTCAACTACACCGTTTTCCTTCAACACAGGAAGAAGTTCAGGCGTACGCTGAACGGAAGCATAAGACTCGCCCACGATGAACTGCAGACCCTCGTCGAGCTCCATCTTCTTCTTACGAGCCTTATGAGCGGCAGTTGCGGTGTCACGCAGAACGGTAAGGATTGTACCCTCCACCGGCTTGCGGACCGCATTGAAAGCAACCTCTACCGCACGTGAGAAAGCATCGTCTACTGCAACAATATCGAACTCCTCATGGTCGGCAATGCCTTCGCACAAGCCGCGCATGATCTGAGAGGTAATAACGCCCGAATTGCCTCGTGCGCCCATAAGAGCGCCTGTGGTGATAGCGCGACGGCGATCTTCGCTAGAAGCGCCAATTGGGAGTTTTGCCAGGTTATCAACAACCATAGCCAAAGTAAGGGACATGTTGGTGCCCGTATCGCCATCGGGAACGGGGAAAACGTTCAGGCGATTAATCTCATCCTTACGAGCTTCCAATGCCTTCGCTGCAGCAGCAATGGCATTGATGATGTCGTTAGATGTGTAATTGCTCATAGTTAAGTTGTACTCCTCGAATGACCTATACACCTAAGCAGTGCGTCCTAGCGAACTTTGATTCCCTGAACGTGAACTTCAACGCCCTTAAGAGGCGTGCGAACAAATTCCTTCAGAGCAAACGTTACCTGCTCGGCAAGATTAGTGGACACCACATTGATGTTCACACCGTGCTCTAAGATAACGTAGAGGCTTACCGTAGTGCCCTCTTCGTCGGAGGAAACAACGATGCCTCTGCGAAGGCGAGACTGAGGAAGGATTTTCGCCAGTCCATCTGCGGCATTCGGCGCCGCCATACCCACAACGCCATAGCATTCCAATGCTGCGTGACCAGCAACGTCTGCAATGACATCTTCAGAAACGATAAGGTCTCCTGCGATTTCGTTACCCATTTATCTATCCTTTCATAGACGCTTTGCCACATGAGCGGGCGCCCAATGACGAATGACCAGTTAACCAGTATAGCTGATGGCACGAGAATGAACGCCCGGGGAACCCTTACGCACCGAACATCCAAAAGTCCTTAGTTTGTCGAAGTATCTGGATTTTTTTCTTATGCAAAACCGCTATTCCCGTATCAATTTCATTATTGAGTGGTATCCTTGCTGCTAGATCGCCAATCCTCCAAGAATTCTCTTGGTTGATGCTTGGGTCTGTGGTATAGTATTCAGGCTTTTGGAAATCAGCGGTATTCAGCCGTATCAAAATACGAAGTAAATGGAGTTGATCAAGAATGTCCAAAGTATGCGAGATCTGCGGTAAGGCACCTGTTGCTGGTCGTAGCATCAGCCACTCTCATCGCGTAAGCAACCGCACCTTCCGTCCTAACATCCAGAAGATCACCGTTAAGGTTGACGGCAAGGTTAAGCGCGCCAACGTATGCACCAAGTGCATGAAGGCTGGTAAGGTAGAGCGCGCCTAGCGGTTCCCTTCCCATTACCGAGGGCATTTGCTTCTCAACTAAGTAGCCACCCGAAAGGGTGGCTTTTCTTGGTTTGGGGACATGCAGCAATTCCTATGTCAGAGAAGAACAGGCTCGCGCTCTCGGAGCACAAGATCAATTGCCCTCTATACTTCCCCACATACCCTATGTGGTTAACTCCAAGCAAGTAAGAAAGGCGACCGCTGGTCGCCTTTCTTTTCTGAAATGCCATATTCGCGGAGCTGAATTCGCTCCAAAACAGTTAGCTTCACTCAAATGAAGCAAAACTACTTGAACTTGAATAGACCCTTGATTTCATTCATAGTGCCTGAAAGCTCGCTTACCACTTCTTTTCCATCTCGATAAATGCCAGCCATTGTTTTTCCTGCATCCTTAAGATTGTCCTTCGCCTTGTCAGACAAAAAACTCTCATTATCCTCGTCGGATTCCGATGCGGAAGCCTTAGGGGCTTGCTCAACGTTATCCTCTTCTGCAGAAGGACTAGGCTCATTTTCCTGCAGAGGGGATTTGGCATGCTTCTCTAAATCAAGTTGCAATAAGTACAGAGAATCGTCCAATTTATCCAAGCGCTTCGCGAAGCCCGGAGCATCCGATTCCAAAGAGTCCGCTGCGGCACGAACATCGTCCAAACGCGCGTGCAAAGTATCAATCATCTGGTAGATATCTTCGTTCAAAGCAGCTCCTAACGATAACGCTCTTTTATAGCACGTTCGATTTCACGCTTCGAATCACGTTCGGCCATCGAAGCACGCTTGTCGTACAGTTTTTTACCACGAGCAACACCTAATTCGATCTTCACTCGTGAATTGCGATCAAAATAAATCTTGACTGGCACCAAGGCCATGCCTTTTTCCTGCGTTTTGCGCTCAAGATCACGAATTTCATTTCGATGCAAAAGCAGCTTGCGCTTCCTATCAGGATCAGGGTTATTCAAATTGCCATGACTGTAGGGAGAAATATGCAAATTGTTCACCCAAACCTCACCCTTACGAATAAGGGCGAAGCAATCCGTGAGCTGACAGTTGTTTTCGCGCAACGAACAAACCTCGGTTCCTGTGAGCACCACACCGGCTTCGTACGTTTGCAAGATCTCGTAATCATGGAATGCACGACGATTCTTGGCGATTACTTTGGTTGTTTCTTTCTTGGGCATTCTTACATTCCTGGAACGAAGGACACATCTTCATCAAGATCGAGGATAAAGCGTTTTAGCAGGGTTACAGTATCCTCGATATCGGACAGCTTAACCACTTCAGTGGAGGTATGCATATAACGAAGCGGTATAGAGACCAAGCCGGTAGCACAACCACCACGCTGAATCTGCATCTCAGAAGCATCCGTGCCCGAATCGCTAGGCTCAGCTTCGAATTGAACCTTGATTCCCTCGGCTTCAGCGGCAGCGCACAAGCGCTCAAATACCACAGGGTTGATATTGGGACCGCGAGCAATAACAGGGCCCTTTCCGCAGGACACCGAACCATACTTGTCGGTATCGATACCCGGATAATCGGTTGCGTGAGTCACATCGAGAGCGATGGCGACATCAGGTTTGATGCTAAAAGCGGACGTATTTGCCCCTCGAGATCCAATTTCTTCCTGAACGGTAGCAGCACAAATATAATCGCCTAGCGAGCCGTCGGCACGCTTAAGTTCCTCCATGACACGGGTAATCACGTACACGCCCGCTTTGTCATCGAAAGCTCGTGAAACGGCCATCCCCTTACCGTATTTCTCGAAACCAACGCCATACGTAACGACGTCCCCAACGCGAACCGCTTCACGCACCTTACGCGGCGGAAGCCCTAGGTCGATGAAAAGCCCGCTGATGGGAGTCACCTTGGTTCGCTCGTCGGATTCGATAAGGTGAATAGGCTTGCGACCCACCACGCCACGCAGGATACCCTGCGAAGTATGCACATCAACGCGAAGACCCGGCAAGATAGCCGCATCAACACCCCCAACGGGAACAACGCGAAGAAAACCCTGGGAGTCGATGCTTTTTACCATAAGGCCGACTTCATCCATATGGGCGGCAATCATCACCGAGGGAGCTGAACCGTTGCCCAGTAGACGAGCATGGACCGATCCCATAACGTCGGTTTCAATCACATCGGCGCATTCGGCCAGCCGCTCACGAACCAAGCTAGCAACCAAAGATTCCATGCCTGTGACAGAAGGCGTTTCAAGCAAACGCTTCAAATACATTTTGTCTGCAAGTTTAGCCATAAGAGACCTACGATTCTTAAGGGGCGCAAGCCCAGTAGTAACAATTCGAATACTGAAGAATTATAACCCGCACTAGGAAATCAATTGTGACGCAGTCATAGTACAAGCATTACTCATACGAAGTGGCAAGCTTGAAACGCAATCTGCGTTCACGAGGCTTCGCGGAAACAAGAACAACCTGAATTGTTTGTCCAAGACGATAACGAACACCCGTTGATGCACCGTTGAGCATTTGCCTTTCAGGATCATACGAAAAATACTCTTCACCAAGATCCTCGATAGCAAGAGAGCCCGTTGCCGTGCATTCCAAACGAACCATAAGGCCGAAGGTGGAAACCGAAGAAACAACACCAGTAAAAGTGTGCCCCGTAAACCGCTCAAGATACTCAATGATCTTAGTGAGCTGAGACTGCCGAGCGGCTTTTTCCGCTTCGCGCTCCATATGAGACGAATGCTCAGCCATCCATGCAAGCGAATTACGTTGCGCCTCATAGGTTGCGCTGTGACCGAAAAATGCCTCTTTAAGCATTCGATGCACCAGCAAATCAGGATATCTACGAATTGGACTGGTGAAATGGCAATACGTTTGCAGAGCCAAGCCATAATGATCGCTCAACTCGGTGCGATAAACGGCTCGCTTCATCGCGCGAAGCAGCAGCACATTCACCAACTCTTGTTGAGGCGTTCCCTGCACGCGGGCTAATACATCCTGCAAAGCATGAGGATTGCCGTCGCAGAAAAGGCGCTTGTTCACATCCGAAAACAATGAGGATTCCTGAAGAACTTCGTACAGCGCGCGCAATGCATCTCCATCAGGGGCATCATGCACTCGGTACACACAGGGCAATCCTATTTCGGTAAGCCACTGAGCAACAAGGCTATTGGCTAAGATCATAGCTTCTTCTATAAGCTCAGTCGCAGCAGTTCGGCGACGATAGGTGATTTCTAGAGGATGCCCTTCCCCATCAAGCTTAGCTTTTGCCTCGACCCTGTCAAAATCCATGCAGCCATCTTTTTTACGGCGAGAAAACAGAGCCTTTGCCAATGTATCAAGCTTCGGCACGCGGTCAATGAGGGCATGCACCGTTTCGTCAGACAAAGCCTTTGCCCCATACGGCACTTCGCATTCAGCAAGAGCTTGCATACATTGCCCAACAGAACGAGAGCGGTTGGATGCCTCAAGGATCGCCTGAGCTTGATCGTATGACAGGCGCGCTTTAGAGCGAATAACAGAGGGAAACACCTCGTACGAAAGCACTGAGCCGCCTGGAGACAGTTCGACCTTAACACTGATGGTGCAGCGATCCTCTTCAGGCATCAAGGAGCACAGTCCATTGCTCAGTTTCTCCGGTAGCATAGGAAGCACTCGGTCAACCAAATACACCGAGGTTGCGCGTCTCCGTGCATCCATATCGAGCGATGAGTCGTAGGCAACAAATCGAGACACATCAGCGATATGCACACCAAGCACAAAGTTGCCATCCTTGCGCTCAAGGGAAATCGCATCGTCAAAATCTCGAGCATCAACAGGATCGATGGTAAAGATAAACTCATCGCGTAAATCGCGATAACCCTGCACCGTAGCAAGAGAAGCATCAAGCGAACAGTGTTCAGCCTCTTCGAGGGCAGCCGGAGAAAACTCGGTTTCGAATTGATGCTCAGCAATAATCAGGTCGATAGCAATATCGGTATCTGATTCCGAGCCAAGAACACGTACAACGGTGCCCGTAGCAGCAGAATTTCGCGTAGGAAACTCGATGATGCGAACCTCGACCAAATCACCATCATTAACATGAGGCGCATCGCTTCTGAGCGTAAAAATATCACAAGGAACAGAAGGATCTTCGGGCACCACAACACCAAATGGCTCAGCAACCTCATAGCGACCAATAAGGGTATCGCGAGCACGCATGATAACACGCGCAACACGAGCGGAGGGTTTGCGGGAAGCCTCAGAGTAATGCCTGTCGGGAGATTGCCCAGAAAGACGCGAAATCTCAACAAGGTCGCCGGGAAACGCACCGTTGACCTTTGAAGCGGGAATAAAGAATTCTCCCTCAGCTGTCTTAACGAAACCGAACCCCTGAGCATTCAGCTCAAGAATGCCTTGAGGCTTTGCTTTAGGATGTCTGCGCGCCTTAGAACTACGTCGTGCCATTTCCGTCCTTATGAGATCTGGGAACGCGCCGAATCGAAGGCAACCGATTCCTGCGTAGATACATTCGATGTTTCTACATTGGGACTAATTCCATTGCCATCAATCTGGCGGCCGCTGGGGGTCAAATAGAATGCCGCAGTATAGCGAATGGCTCCACCGAACGAGAGCGGCTGCATTGCCTGAACAGACCCTTTTCCCTGAGTCTTTTCACCAACGATTTCAGCACGGCCGGATTCTTGAAGCGCTGCAACAAGAACCTCGGCACAACCAGCAGTACGGCCGTTAGTAATAACAACCAAAGGTGCAGTGGTGATGCTGTCACCATCTGCACTGCGAGTGCTAATTCCATTTACCGTTTCAATCTGCGCAACAACACCGCTGGGTATAAACAGCGAAGCAATGCCAACCGCCTGGGTTAAATAGCCACCGGGAACATCACGAAGATCGAGGATAAATGCCTGAGCTCCCTGCGAAGAGGAATCGGTAATCGCCGAAGAAACCGTAGCGGCCGTGTCTGAAGTGATCTGCTTTATATCGATAGTGCAAACCCCGTCGTGAACGCTCCAGGTAACGTTTTCCTGCGAACTGGAAGAAAACGTAAGAGTAGTTGAAAACGTGGTTCCACTTTCACCTTGCTTCTGGGAGGGACGGCTCCAGGTAACGTATACGCTTTCACCTTCCGAACGCGAGAGAGCATCGAGCACTTCGGGAATGCTCCAAGAGGACTTGGATACGCCATCGATAGATTGCACATAGTCGCCAGTTTCGATACCGGCCGCAGCAGCGGAAGAATCTTCGAAAACATCCGACGCAAAGCACTTTCCGTCATTTTCGCCAAAGAGCACACCAATACCCGCCTCGGGATTCTTGGTGCTTGCCAGGTATGCGCGATAGCTTGTTTCGTCGTAATACTTGAGGAAACTGTCACCGGTACCCTCAGCATACGAGGACAAGACCTTTGCCGTAACTTGGCCAAGGTCATAATCATCCATGCTGCTCTTCTTTAAAATGCCCTCCATTTCAGCCACACGAGCCGAAAGAGAATCGTAGGTATCACCTGAAACAGTAAGACCAGGATTCACTTCCGTGTCGACATCAAGAGATGAGAGACCCATGGCATTAAGCAAATCGGTATTTCCGCGGACGAAGAAGCCCGCGCAAAAAACCAAGCATATGAAAATGCAAGCACCGAGAAGCTTCACGATGCTTGCATTTCGTTTGTTCGAAGATTCCACCTTAGTGGTTTTCTTGAAATCGTTCACTAACGTGCCTTCGATTCCTTGAACATTTCAGCCCTTCTTTAGACCTTCAAATAACGGCTCATTGCAAACAGCGAGCCCAAAAGACCGATAACCAAACCTGCTACCAACATAGCCAGGTAGATGAGCAGGAACATGCCAAAATCGACACCGATAGGCAACCACGGGAGAGCAACTGCCATTTGAGGAAGTACCAGGTTGCGGGCAATCTCAAGTACAAAAATTGCCAGCAAAGCACCGATCAAAGCATGAAGCGCACCTTCTGCCAAGAAAGGTCCCCGAATGAAGCCATTCGAGGCGCCAACCAGACGCATGATGGCGATTTCCTTGCGACGAGCAAGAATTGCCAAACGAATGGTGTTGTTGATAAAGATGAACGCAATGAAGATCAACAACGCAATGAGAGCAATACCTGCGGTACGGATAGCATTAGTAAGCGAGAAGAGCTTATCAACCGTCTTCTGACCGTACTGCAAAGAATCAGTCGGATCATCTGCGTTATCGCAAATGTCAACGAAATCCTGGTTTGCCAAAATCTCAGATGCAATGTTCTGTACGCTCTGAGCATCATCAAGCTGAACATCGATAGATGCTGGCAGAGGGTTATCGCCATCAAGTTGATCGACGATTTCAGGGTTAGAAGTAGACTTACGGAAGTTATCAAGAGCCTGGTCCTTCGTGGTGAAGGAAACACTCTCTACGCCGTCATACCCTTCAATAGTCTTCATTACTTTTTCGATGTCGGCATCGCTGGCATCGTCCTTTACGTATGCCGTAATGGAAACCTGATTTTCTACCGACGCAACAACATTGTTGACCACGGCGCCAGCAATGCAAAAGATGCCAATGATCAGCAACGAAAGGAAAATCGTAATGATTGATCCAAGCGTAGTGGAAAGGTTACGCGTAAAGCCCGTAAGCGATTCGCGGAAGAAATAAAAAATATTAGACATCGAAACCGTACACTCCCCTGTCCTGGTCGCGGGTCAGAACGCCCTTGTCGAGCGCAATTACGCGACGACGCATATTGTCGACCATTTCGCGGTCGTGCGTAGCAACAAGAACCGTGGTGCCCGTACGGTTGATTCGCTCGAGCAGGTCCATAATGCCGCGTGAGTTCTGCGGGTCAAGATTGCCCGTAGGCTCGTCGCAAATGAGCAGCGGAGGGCGGTTTACGATAGCACGCGCAATGGATACACGCTGCTGTTCGCCGCCAGAAAGCTGATCGGGACGCTTGTTCATTTTGTCCTGCAGTCCAACCAAACGCAGAACCTCAGGAACCTGTGTACGGATAACATGACGCGACTTGCCAATTACCTCAAGCGCAAATGCTACGTTTTCGAAAACCGTCTTATTCGGCAGGAGCTTAAAGTCCTGGAAAACGCAACCAATGTTGCGACGGAGGTACGGGACACGCCAATTGCGCATCTGAGTAAGGTCTTCATCTGCGATATAGATCTTGCCCTTGGTTGGCTTGATCTGGCGGATAAGCAAGTTGATAAAGGTAGACTTGCCAGAGCCAGAATGACCTACCAAGAACACAAATTCGCCAGGGAAAATGTGCAGCGATATATCGCTCAGCGCAGGATTGTTAGGCTGTGCTTCGTAGATCTTGGTAACGTGGTCAAGCGTGATAACCGGATTACCCGTGTACTGAGGAGCGGTCTCCTCAATATTCACTACAGGAAGCGACTGCGAAAGCTGAGACGCAACCTGATTTACTGGGGGCTGCTTCTGGGCATGCCTGCCCATTGGAACCCCACTCTGTTCATTCGTCACAGTATGCTCCATTCATAGGGTGTAATTCTGAGACCGCAAATGAGTATATCAAGCATGCTTTCGAGCACGAGCCTTTTCCACAGCTTGAACAAGGGCATCAGCGTCAAGCCCAAAGTAGGTAAGCAGTTCGTTGAACTCGCCAGACTTACCAAACCGGTCACGAACGCCAACCAATTCGATGGGGCATGGGAACTGCTCAGCAGCAAGTTCGCTTACAGCAGAGCCCAAGCCACCGTAGATGGAATGTTCCTCTGCTACTACCGCACAGCCAGTCTTCTTCAACGAAGCAAGAATGGTTTCGGCATCGAGAGGCTTTACGCAGAAAGCATCAATGACCTCAGCGGAAATGCCCTTTTCAGCAAGAGCATCAGCGGCTTTCATTGCCTCAGCGATTTCTACGCCACAGGCGATGATGGTGACATCGGTTCCTTCGCGAAGTACGTAGGCACGACCAACCTCGAGCTCAACATCGGGAGCATATACTGCTGGAACAGCAGCACGTCCCATTCGGATATAAACAGGACCAGGGGTTTCTGCGGCCAAACGAATTGCGGCACAGCAAGCAGCATAGTCGGCAGGAACTAACACGCGCATATTGGGCAAACCGCGCATGAGCGAAATGTCTTCAAGCATCTGATGAGAACCGCCATCGGGACCAACAGAAATGCCAGCATGCGTGGGGGCAACCTTAACGTTGAGGTTGGAGTAGCACACGGTATTGCGGATCTGGTCATAGGCGCGACCGGTTCCGAAAACAGCGAACGAACCCGTATAGGCAATGTTTCCCGTAAGAGAAAGACCTGCAGCAACATCGATCATGTTCTGTTCGGCAATACCAACGTTGAACAGGCGCTTTGCGTTTTCAGGACAAGCCTCAGCAAATTTCTTTGTGGTGGTGGAGCCGGTAAGGTCGGCGTCTACCGCAACAACCTTCTTACCGCTTGCGGCAAGCTCAGCAAGCGTTACGCCAAATGCAGCACGCGTTGCCTTCTTTTCCTGTGCCTGTTCAGGGGTAGCGAGTTTTACCACGTTACTTCACTCCATTCAGCTCAGCGCGGGCTTCAGCAAGCTCGGCAAGCGCACGCTCGGTTTCTTCGTCGTTGGGGGCTTTACCGTGCCAACCAGCTTGGTCTTCCATGAAGGAAACGCCCTTGCCCTTGATGGTGTGAGCAATAACCACCTTAGGCTGTGCAGTTTCAGACGCCTTAAGGTCGGAGAAAAGCTCGATGAGTGCGTCCATGTCATGGCCGTTTACCTCGTGAACTTCCCAACCAAAGGCAGCAAACTTACCAGCAAGGGTGCCGCTGGCACACACATGGTCAACCTTGCCATCGATCTGGAGGCCATTAAGGTCAACAACGGCAATAAGATTGCCCAGCTTCTGATAAGCAGCGAATGTTGCTGCTTCCCAAACCTGACCTTCTTCGGTTTCGCCATCGCCCATAACAGTGAAAACACGGTTGGAAACGCCGTCAAGCTTAAAACCGGCAGCAATTCCCGCTGCGATGGAAAGACCCTGACCAAGAGAGCCGGTGGAAACTTCGATGCCAGGAAGAAGATTAGAATCGGGATGACCCTGCAAACGAGTACCAAGCTTACGGAGGGTTTTCAGCTCCTCAACAGGAAAGTAGCCAGCTTCGGCAAGCGTTGCATAGATTGCCGGTGCCGCATGCCCCTTGGCGAGGATGAAGCGATCGCGTGCCTCATCTTCGGGGTTTTCGGGGTTGTGTTTCATCACGCCGCCAAAATACAGCGCTGCAAGGATATCAGTGCAGGAAAGAGATCCGCCTGGATGGCCGCTGCCCGCTTCATGCAGCATCTCAATGATGTCCGTGCGAATGGCACAGGCCTTTTCCTTAGCTGCCAGAGAATTCATGGCTTCCTTTCGGTCGATTACTTGGCTTTGCATTACAACGAAGCTTTCCAGCGATGGTATCCGACTACAAATTCATCGATATCGCCATCGAGGGCCGCTTCGACATTGCCGCTTTCGATATTACTACGGGTATCCTTGATCAGTCGATACGGATACAAAACATAGTTACGTATCTGGCTGCCGAACGAATTGTCCATTTTTTCGCCCCTCAACTCAGCGAGTTCGGCTTCCCGCTTCTTTTCTTCGAGCTCGTACAGACGACCACGTAAAACCCTGAAAGCCGCTTCCTTGTTCTGGAGCTGGGACTTCTCGTTCTGACAGGTAACCACGATTCCTGTAGGAATATGAGTGAGGCGAACAGCGGAGTCGGTAGTATTGACGCACTGACCGCCGGGGCCACTTGCCCGGTATACATCAACGCGAACATCATTCGGATCGATTTCCACGGAAATATCGTTATCGGGAAGAACCGGGATTACCTCAACCGCAGCAAACGTAGTGTGGCGACGTTTCTTGTCGTCAGTAGGCGAAATGCGAACCAAACGATGAACACCCGATTCGCTGCGCAGCATACCGTACGCATTGCGACCCTCAATTTGGATGCTTGCACGGTCTAGACCGATGCCTTCGCCAGGGACCAGGTCGAGAACCTTGACCTTCCAGCCCTTGGAATCGGCGTAGCGCGAATACATGCGATACAGCATTTCGGTCCAATCCTGAGCTTCCAAGCCACCGCTACCAGGGTGGATGGAAAGGATCGCATCAGAGGAATCGAAGCGTCCATTGAACCAAGACTCGACCTCGAAATCATCGAGCATCTTCTCCAGACGCTCGAGATCGTTTTCAATTTCTTCACCGAACTCAGGGTCTTCCTCGGCCAACTCGGTTGCAGTTTTGATGTCGTCGAGCAATCCGCAGGCAGATTCATAGCGCTCGATCACATCACGTATGTCGGACGCCTGCTTGCTGACCCGCTGAGCGTTATCGGTATCGTTCCAAAAATCAGGGTTGGCAATCCGACTGTCCAAGTTGGCAAGCTCGGCTATTTTTTCATCAATATGTAGGTAAGCGCGCGCTTCTTCGGTGCGCTTTTCCGCTTCTTCAAGGGTCATCATCGACGATTCCTCTCGGTTTCAGAAACTGGCTGAACATCACAATGCCCCTACCATCAAAGCAGGGGCATCGAATGCGGCGTAACGCCGCAAAAGGGGAAAGCTTGCGCTATCCCCCATTAGTTCAGTGATTTGCGCCGTGGCACTTCTTGTATTTCTTGCCAGAACCGCATGGGCAAGGGTCGTTTCGACCAACATTTGCGTAAGGGTCGTTTTTGTCCTTTTCGTAGGTCTGAGGCTTATGAGCTTCAGGCTTCGGCGCAGCAGGAGCCGGGCTAGGACCGCCTTGGGGAGCACCGCGACGAACACCAGAGCCCTCATTGAGCGTCTGCTCGGGATTGGAGTACGATACCTTGCCATCGAGCGGGCTGGATTCTTCCTGCGGGGCAACCTGCACAACGATGGGGGCACGAAGCAAGAATCGCAGGTAATCCTCATAGATCGAAGAAGTAAGGGCCGCAAAAGCACGATGCGCCTCATCACGATATTCAGTAAGCGGATCGCGCTGACCATACGCACGCAGGCCGATAGAAGCCTTAAGGTAATCCATTTCCTGAAGGTGAGCCATCCAGCGCGTATCGATGAATCGCAGCATAACCTGCGATTCGATATCGGAAAATGGAGCACCAATCTCCTTTGCCTTCGCATCGAAGAGACCCTGGAAATATTCAACCAGACCATCGATAAGCGCATTCACGTCGTCGTCATGATCGATAGAATCTACAGTGAAATCCTCAATGCCCGTCATCTGGATAACCCATTTGTTAAGAGAGTCCAGATCCCAATCATCGCTCGCTTGCTTGGCGGGACACCACTCCAAAACATGCGATTCTACGATGTCTTCAATGATCTCCGGCATGCGATCGGTAAGGTCTTTGCCGTCAAGGATGGCATTACGCTCTGCATAGACTGCTTTACGCTGCAGGTTCATTACGTCGTCGTATTCAAGAACATGCTTACGTGCAGCAAAGTTGGATGCTTCAACCTGACGCTGCGCGGTTTCAATTGCCTTAGAAACCATAGATGCCTTAATAGGCATATCGTCGGGCATGTCGGTTTTTTCCATCATGCGACCAATAGAATCCATGCGCGAGCCGCCAAACAAACGCATAAGGTCGTCTTCGAGAGAAAGGTAGAACTGCGTTGCGCCCGGGTCGCCTTGACGACCGGCACGACCACGCAACTGGTTGTCGATACGGCGCGACTCATGACGCTCAGTACCAATTACGCACAGGCCACCTGCAGCAAGAACCTCTTTGGATTCACGATTGGTAATGGCCTCGGCCTCAGCTTCGGCCTGCTTCACCTGGGCCGGCGTAGGCTCCTCATCTTCGCCAAATCGTTCAAGAAGCATAGCCTGCGCCATAGCTTCGGGGTTGCCGCCCAGCAAGATGTCGGTACCACGACCAGCCATATTCGTGGCAATGGTAACCGCACCAGTTCGACCCGCCTGAGCAACGATGGCAGCTTCGCGTTCGTGATTCTTAGCATTCAGTACTTCATGTTTGATGCCACGTTTGGAAAGCAAACGGCTTAGACGCTCAGAGCTTTCGATAGAAACCGTACCAACCAGGCACGGCTGCCCAGCAGCATGGCGCTCTGCAATGTCGTCAGCAACAGCATTGAACTTAGCATCTACTGTGCGATAGATAAGATCATCTTCGTCGATACGTTGAACTTCCCTGTTGGGAGGAATAGACATGACGGGCAAGTTGTAGATCTGACGGAACTCAGAATCTTCCGTCATTGCCGTACCGGTCATGCCAGAAAGCTTGTCGTACAAACGGAAATAATTCTGCAACGTGATAGTTGCCAGAGTTTGGTTTTCCTGACGAACCAATACATGCTCTTTTGCTTCCAGTGCCTGATGAAGGCCTTCGGAATAACGGCGACCTTCCATGATACGGCCGGTGAATTCATCAACGATCTTGACCTCGCCGTTTACCACTACGTAGTCAACATCGCGATGGAACAGGAACTGGGCCTTCAGCGCCTGCTGCAAATGATTGGGCAGCTGACCGGTTGGATCGCTAAAAATGTCTTCAATGCCAAGTTGGAACTCAACCTTTTCCAAACCAGCTTCGGTGGTGTAGATGGTCCTTTTCGCTTCATCCATCTCGAAATCGACATCGCGCTTCAAGGAAGGCATAACGGCCGCAAAACGCTTATACGTATCGGCGGCCTGAGAGCCAGCGCCTGAAATAATAAGAGGCGTACGCGCTTCGTCGATAAGGATGGAGTCGACCTCGTCGACGATAGCGAAAGAATGGCCACGCTGCACACGCCGTGATGCACGGGCAACCATGTTGTCACGCAGATAATCAAAGCCGAATTCGGAATTGGTGCCGTAGGTAACGTCGGCCTGATAGGCAGGGATCTTCTGCTCGGGACCCATACCATTCTGGATAAGACCAACATTCATACCCAAGAAGCGGTAGATGCGACCCATCCACTGAGAGTCGCGCGCAGCAAGGTAATCGTTAACAGTAACGATGTGAACATTATTACCAGGCAAAGCATTCAAATAACCAGCCAATGTGGAAACGAGCGTTTTACCTTCGCCCGTGCGCATTTCAGCGATTTTGCCATCGTTCAACGCCATGGCGCCAATGAGCTGAACATCGAAATGACGAAGACCAATAGTGCGCACACTGGCTTCACGAACGGCAGCGAACGCCTCAGGAAGCAAATCGTCCAAATCTTCGCCGTTAGCCAGACGCTCACGGAATTCGACGGTAAGGTGAGCCAGCTCTTCGTCGGAACGTGCTTGCATAGCAGGCTCGAAGGCGTTGACCTCTGCAACCCTACGCTGATAGTTCTTGAGTGGCTTGCTTTCGCCTACGCTAAGTAGTTTAGAAAAGAAACCCATGATCTCTCTTTCTTTCGTTTAACTGCTTCACTCTATCACAGGCACACTCGCATACGCCGTGTAGCATCTTCTGCATTTCCTGAATACACGCCATTTCCGCTTATTGGTGAGCCATTTGTTACCCAGTCAGCGCGTTCGCCTTGCTATCGCCAAGAAGCTTCATCATCTTTAGGCGCTTCAGTAGTTGCGCCAGAAGACGAAACTTCTTCAAGTATTTCTTCGTACAGCTCTTCAAGCCTGCTTGAGCCATCGATACCAAAACGATCCACTAAAGCGCGTCGGCAACTTACAAACGTTGAAATGGCACCAGCATACTGACCAAGCAATTGCTGAACTTTCATATATTGGTACACAACGTCCTCACGCGTTTGGTCGATACCGAAAGCAAACTCGGCGTAATGCTGCGCCAATCGAAGATCGTTAGCACGAATAAGCGCCCGAACTCCATCAACCAACGCATCGAGTACGCGATTCTGGTACGTGATGCGATATGCATCTATTTGGTCGTTTTGAACACCAGGCAGAAGTGGACCGCAATACAAACGCTCAATTTCGCCTAACGCCCTTTTGCAAATATCAGGATCATTGCATCCATTCAGAAGCAGACACTGCGCGTGAACTTCACCGACATCGCTTACATAATTTAATCCAGCCAACGAAACCGTATCGCGCGAACGCCGCGATCCAAACGGCTCTTCGTCAGGCGGAGTAAGAACACGCCTGATGTAACTCCACAAGTTATAGAAGCTCGAGCGTACACAAGCAGGATCCGATTCCGGCCAAACGATGCGTTCAATCCAAGTACGTGGCAGTTCTTTGCCATCGTTAACCACAAGCAGAGCAAGAACGAGCTTCGCTTTGCGGCGCAGTTCCCCATTCGGCAATACATTTTTGCCGTCACGCGTAACCTCGCAACGACCAAACAGATTAATCCGAACAGGAGAAACGATTTCGGTCTTTACCGCATCTGTTATTGCTCCACCCTCACCAAAGAAATGGTCGTTTACAGGAATCGGCAGCGAGAAATTGCCGATTTCCGCACCATGCTTTTCCGCATACCATTGCTGGACTTTTCTACTTTCAAGCGCCTTTGAGGCAAGCCCACGCTTACCAGCCGCCAAACACGAGTCAACACAGGCTAAAAGGAATTCCGCTTCATCTTCGAAACGAGAAAAAGGAACGATGGAAGAATGGTGCGCAGCCATAAGCTCGTGCCGAGCTTCTACGGTAAGCTCAAACGCAGAAAATGAAGACGACAGGAGACTTACACCTGCAAAAGGAAAGAGGCTTTCAACCAACGAAATATCGGGTTGGGTGTGTTCGTCAAAGAAATCAGTAATCAGCGATAGACTGCCGCTTCCCAAGAAAAGGGCCAGATAAGCCACCGATTCTTCAGGAGAGGATGGTGTTTGGCGAAGGAGTGCTTTAAGGAAGCGATCGGCGCCCTTTTCTTTATCGAGAGCTACAGGCGGTACGGATCGCTTTGTCGGCATGTGACTACTTTCAAAAAGAGATTCTTGGTTGCCGGAGTGGCACTGACACTTTGGCAGTTCATCGGAAGATAGGGCCATTTCACGGGCGTCCAGCACTACGACCGGCAGTTCAACATCAGCTGCCAGCGTGGAATCTTCAGTAGTTACCATCACTTCACATTGCTTGGTGTGAAGTTTGCCCATAAGCGTTACCAAGCTTGTACGCCTTTTGCCCTTGAGCTTTGAAATGCCGTCGAAAACCACCAGTTTTCCGGGCGAAGAATCATCAGAATCCAATACCTCTTCGATACTTCCCGAATCAAGGCTTACGAGAAATTCTGGCTCGGATGCCTGCACCCAAGTGACGTTTCCGGGAGGAAAAGCCATTCTTGCATATTGGTTGGCAAGCACTGTTTTCCCATACAAAGGAGGGGCGCATATCACGCGGACTGCTTCCCTGTCAGAAAGCAAGCTAACCAATAGTCGCTTACGATTAATAAACGCTTCTCCTATTCCCAAGGCGGCTGAAGGAGACGACCGAAGCGCATCTTTGTCGTTGCCATTCATTTGACACCCCTTTCACGAGAGTCGAACGATTGGCTGGATTATAAGGTTTACCAGGCGTTTAACCAGATAGACACAAACCATATTTGCGTAATTGTGCCAAAATTGAGCGCGAGTGAGCACTCTTTGGGTAAAACAACAATGACAGCATTTTCTGATGCGGAAAATGGGATGCAAACCAAAGGATCGCAGGAACCAAACTACCCTTATTCCCTGGCTAAACGCCGCAAAGTAGGATCAGGCACAAAAGCTAAACGAAGAGATGGATGCTAGTTTTTCGGAAACATCACATTTCCTCTTTTCTGTTTTGGTAAAATTTCAAAGTTAAAAAATCATACTGTCAAGCAGGAGGAACACATGCCAGCAACCTCTCCGGATCAGAAGGTTATCGTTCTGGACTTTGGCGCCCAATACGGTCAGCTCATCGCCCGCCGCATTCGCGATTTGGGCGTTTATTCCGAAATCGTACCCTGCGATGAAGATGCAGCAGAAATTGCAGCTTTGAAGCCAAGCGCCATTATTCTTTCCGGCGGTCCCGCCAGCGTCTATGCAGACGATGCGCCCAAGATCGACCCCGGTGTACTTGAACTTGGTGTACCGATTCTCGGCTTCTGCTACGGCCATCAGACCATTGCCGTTGAACTAGGCGGCACCGTGGGTCACACCGAAAAGGGTGAGTACGGAGCAGCTGGCCTCCATGTAGCTGGCGGTGCGCTGTTCGAAGATACCCCTGCCGAACAAACGGTTTGGATGAGCCACCGCGATGCCGTGACTGAGGTTCCTGCAGGATTCACCGTTACCGCTTCCACTGACATTTGCCCCGTTGCGGCTATGGAATGCGCTGAGCGCAACATCTACACCACACAGTTCCACCCTGAAGTTAAGCACTCCGAGTTCGGCAACAAGATGCTTTCTAACTTCCTGTTCAATATCGCAGGACTGAAAGCCGACTGGACTATGGATTCCATCATCGAAGACTCCGTTGCCGCTATCCGTGAAAAGGTTGGCGACAAGCGCGTTATTTTGGGTCTTTCAGGCGGCGTTGATTCTTCTGTAGTTGCAGCCCTGTGCGCTAAGGCAATTGGCAAGCAGCTGGTATGCGTATTCGTAAACCATGGCCTGCTTCGTAAGAACGAGCCTGAAGAGGTTGAAGAGGTATTTACCAAGCAGTTCGATGTGGATTTCATTCATGTTCATGCCGAAGAGCGCTACGCCAAGCTGCTTGACGGCATTACCGACCCTGAAGCAAAGCGCAAGATTATCGGTACCCAGTTCTGGAAAGAGTTCTTCGCCGTTGCGCAGGATATCGCAGAAGACGGCAAGCCCGTGCAGTTTATGGCTCAGGGCACTATCTATCCTGACATCATTGAATCTGGTGCTCGCAAAACCGGCGGAAAGGCTTCCACCATCAAAAGCCACCACAACCTGATCCCCTTCCCTGAGGGTGTTCACTTCGACCTTATTGAGCCGCTTGACCACTTCTTCAAGGACGAGGTTCGCGCACTGGGCACTGCCCTTGGCTTGCCCGCACACATCGTTCACCGCCAGCCCTTCCCTGGCCCCGGTTTGGCTATTCGCATCATTGGCGCAGTAAGCCCTGAAAAACTTGAGATTCTTAAGAATGCCGATGCCATTGTTCGCGAAGAACTGGACGCATACAACGAGCGTTTGTTCCAGGAAACGGGCGAACGCAACAGCGAGCATAGCTGTTGGCAGTACTTCGCGGTTCTGCCCGACATCAAGAGCGTTGGCGTTATGGGTGACGAGCGCACGTATCAGCGCCCCATTATCTTGCGCGCTGTGGAGTCGAGCGACGCAATGACCGCTGACTGGGCAAAGCTCCCCTACGATGTGCTGGCTAAGATTTCGAGCCGCATCGTAGCTGAAGTTCCTGGCGCCAACCGCGTATGCTATGACATTACTTCCAAGCCGCCTGCCACGATTGAGTGGGAATAGGCTGACATGGCTTTGACCTGCTCTTTTGAGTGCCGTACTGTGCTCCTGAGTTTCGTTTCGTACGAGAGTCACGGCAAAGCCACCAGCGACGGCTGTGAGTAAACTCGATTATCGAGCCTCCGTTCCCATGTTGGGACGGAGGCTTTTTCTTTGCTTTTTTACTTCCTTTCACCTGCGATTTCGCCATTTACTCCCCGTGTTTCAAGACGGCAAGGCACGGTGCAGTATTCGGAGGAACGGGAGTAAGGGTTTATCCCAAGTGAGTAGGCGCTCGATTTTTGTCCCCGAGGGCCAAACGGGGCTGTTTCGGGCCCCGTGAAACTCAAATCGAACTCAATGGGCGTTTTTGCGGTCTCCGTACGGCGTTACCCCAGGTGGTTAATGGGGAGTAAAGAATCTCGCTGCTAAGAAAGCGACGTTCAGCGCTCTGCGGTCAAGGCTGTGACCACCTGAGGGGTGCTGGCAGTGGGGTTCTCAGGCGCGGCGGTGATCGACTCTTTGTTCACCGAGGTGGGCTTGACGAGCTTCGCCCACTGGTTCACTGGCTTCTCCGCCATGACCGAGGTTGCGGGCTTCGAACGCCTTTTGGGCATGGCGGACGCCATGCAGGTGTTTACGAGCTAAGGGCAGCTGGAGGGCATCTGCGCTGTGGGCCTCGACGTAGCGGCATGAAGAAGGCGGGCTCGGTGCCCCACTCGTACAGCCGCCTGGTGAGCGGCGCGGGCAGGTTCGTGCCGGTGGGACCTCAGGCGCTTCTGAGTTGGAATGGACCGCGGGGCATGCTGACCGCCCGGCCAAAGACAGCCGCACGTGGCCCGTGGGCGAACTGTTCGACAACGGCAGTTCGCTTTCAGGCTCGGGCGTCATCCGCGCGGGTGAGAGGTGGTGGCGGGCGCGTTCTTCGCACGCAACTCGAAAGACGTGCGCGCAGTGGTAACCAAGGGCAGTGTGGCGTGCGGTGCGGAGGCGTGCACGAACTTCCGGGTCTGCGGTTGCTCGATGCTTACCCGCGTGGATGGCATGAACGCACTCTGGAGCGTGGCGCAGATACAGCATGCGTCTAACCTGTGCACGGCTTTTGAGCCGATTGACCTGCATTGGCTCAAGGCGTCCGCGCTGGGGATCGCGACGTATGCATTGGCGCGCTCGAAGCTAAAGACGATTCTGATGGACCCAGACTGGTTGCTGCGGGGAACTCAGATATTTGACGGTGGAGAGGGATGGGGAGCCCCCACGTCCCTTGTGGAGGCGCGAGGGCTTAACGAGTTCAAAACTCTTTGCCGTTAGAGGTAGCTGCGCAGCCAATCGGGCATGTTGGAATCGTCGATGGACCACGAATCTTCCTCGTGTTCGCTTTCCTCCTAGTTACTTTCGTCACCATCGAAGAACTTGCGCCTGTTGCACTTGTACTTGACTACGGTGTCGCCTTCGCGACGGTACTCGTTCCAGTAGTAGTTTTGCTTTCCATACCCGTCCCATTCTTGCGTTCTGTAGATAACCATAGTGGTACCTTTCGTTTATGCGCACATTTGCGCGATGGGCATAACCTGGCCAATGGCGTGCAAGACGCGGACTACTACCGCACATGCTAGCAGCGCCATGAACAGGCGCAGGCGAATACAGCCTGTTCATCATCCTGGCAGCACTTGAATCACTTGCTTATTATCATGATGCCGTAAAAGATGGCCATAATTCTGAATCTATACTGCTGATAGATGAACTTGATGCTAGTTTGCATCCCGCATTTCAAATTAAATTAGTTAATTTATTTTCCGAATACAGCACCAAATACGGAATTCAAACAGTCTTTACAACTCACAGCTATACACCTGAATTGCTGCAACTTCTGCCACACCTGTCACGCTACTCAGCTTTACTTAGGCTTAGGATGCTTCCCTCACGGGTACGAATGCGGCTAAAGACGATGCCTCTCCCTGCCATGAAATCGCAATTCTGGGCTAGGTGTTTCCCGAATGCAGCGACGCTTATGGAGTCCAGATTCAGCTGGGTGTAGAGCTCGGTCGTCGTGCCCTTCCATTCCACCGGGCGGGTCATCATGAAGTCGAGGACGCGCAGCACGTCGTCGGGAACCTCGCACTCCCCAAACTCCTCCTCGCTAGTCTTCTCAATGAGCTCCCATTCGCAATCGTTCATGCGGATCTTGTATTCCTGGAACTCCACGTCTCGTCCTGTAACAGATACCGTGGCCCTATGGGCGCTTCGGTTGAGGTTGTTGAGGACCATCGTACAGTCCGCGGCTCCCGTGATTCCGTTGGTTCCACTCACGGTATTGAACACGTCGGAGTCGCCCATCTTGCGGTTGTGGTGGATACATAGGATGGCCAACCCGTTCCTATCCGCAAACTTCTTCAGAGCGTTCATATCACCGTAGTCAGCGGCATAAGCGCTGTCCTTGCTGACACTACGCACCATCTGAAGGGTGTCGATGATGATAAGGCGTGTCTCGGGATTGCTGGCTACGAACTCCCTTAGCTGAGAGATGAGATCGCCGCCAATTTTAGATGCAGACGTTGCAATGTGGAGCCTCGGACTCGCTTCGTCTGTTAGCTTCCAAAGCCTCTGCTGGATACGGCTCTTGGTGTCTTCCAAGCAGAGGTACAGAACATCGCTTGCGTTCGTTTGAAGGTCCCAGAAGGGCGTTCCCGTGCTTACGCACAACGCCATCTTCAGAGCCATCCAGCTCTTGCCTGCTTTAGGTGATCCGACCAACAGGGAGAGCCCGGCGGTGAGGAGGCCCTCAATCACCCACGAGGGGCTGGTGAAGGGCTGCTGAATAAGCCATTGGGCGTCGACCGTTGCCAAATCGCGCATACATGCGCTCTTTTCCGTCAGTGATAAACTGGCAGTACGCGGATGTCAGGCATTTTTTCCAGGGACTCCCGGCATCCGCTCCTTCGGGGTCGCCATCCTCGCTTCAATGCGGTGATGGCGGCCTCTTCCTTTTCGACATCGGAGGGCTCGTCCTTCAAGCCGACGAACTCTTTTGAGAGGACCACCAACACGTCCTCCAGGCCCTGGCTGAGGGCACCTGCTTTCCTGATGCGCCGCAGCTCTCGGTACACTCGCCACATCTCGTCGTAGAGGCCCTTATAGGTCCTGCTGTTGGGGATGACGATGATCTCGTGCTCAAGCAGGCAGCTAGTGATGTAGTCCTGCTTGGTGAGGCCACTTGCAACTACCATACGGTCGAGCACTTCCGCTTCCTCGGGGGAAACGCGGAACGATACAGTGGTCTTGCGATGCTTTCCTGGGCATCCAGGAGTTTCTCTGACATTTCTAGAATCCTTTCTCTTTCTGCAGCACAGAGACCATCTGGCTCAGCACATTCGGGAACAGGTGCGCGTAACGGAGGGTGATGTCCACACTCTCGTGGCCCATCCCGTCATCGATTGCCAACGGACTGAGCCCTTTCTCGACAAGTAGGGAGACATGGCTGTGACGCAGGTCGTGAACGCGAATGCGCTTGACGCCGGCGGCCTTGCAGCCCCGCTCTATCTCGTGGTAGAGAAATAACTTCGATACCTTGAAGATGCGCCCGTCGGAGTCACAGTCGTTGTACGCGAGATGCTCCGCGACCTAGTCGACCAGAAAATCAGGCAGCTTCACCACGCGTGTCGACTTTGGTGTATTCGGACAGGTGATGACATCCTCGCGATCAATGCGCTGGTACGACTTGGTGACGGACAGCTGGTTCTTGCGGAAATCGAAGTCCGAAGGCGTAAGTGCCAGCAATTCGCCTTCTCGGATGCCGGTCCAATACAGGATCTCGAACGTGAGATAGGAGAGGGGTTTATCTATGACCTCCCTGGAAAAGCGCTCGTACTCGTCCTTGGTCCAAAACTGCATTTCCCCGCCCCGTGCGTTACCCATCTTCCCGGACTTGCTTACGGGGTTCATAGTAGCGGCAAGCGTGGTTGAACATGCTGGAAAGCTGGTTGCTTACGGTTCGCAGATAGGTGTCCGAGTAAGGCTTTCCGTGCTTATCGCGGTGAAGCAGCAGCTGGGACTGCCACTTGAGGATGTCTGCGGGCGTGATTTCGCAAAGCTTCATCTCGCCGAAGAACGGCAGGATCTTGGTCTCGATAATCTACTCCTTGGTCCGCCACGTGTTGAGTTTCAGATGGGGCATGCGGTCCTCGCGATAGAGCTCGTAGAAGTCATGCATTCTCATGTCTGGCGAGCCATCCTGACGCGCGATGAATGCGCTCTCCCAGGCCTTCGCCTCGTGTTTGGTGGCAAAGCCGCGCTTGTGTTTGTGTTTGCGCTCGCCCTGCCAGTCCTTGTACCAAACGCTGACTTCCCAAGTGCCGTTTTCAGCCTGGGTTACCGACATTGCTCGGCTCCCCTCTCGGCCGTTCCGCCAAAGTAGCGCTCCAGCAAGTATTTCTTGCTCACCTTGCCTTAAACCGCGGCGATGCCCTTTTCCCTGAGCTCACTGTTGAACTCTCGGATCACCCTGTAGGCCATCTGGTCGGAGCATCCGCCCATGATCTCGCGGACTTCGTCCTTGCCCAACAACTTATAGTCGTCCATGAGTCCTCCTTTACTAGTACGATATTTACGACTATATAGGTTGAAGTGTAGTAGTACGGGTTTTACTAGTCAATATGTTGTGATACGGTTTTTACTGGTTTACAATTTAGGGCAGAATTGTCAGACAAAGGATAACGACGTGGAGAACTCTCAACCAGGCAGAAGCAGGTTTGCGAATATGTTGAAGTTCCTTCGGGAACTAAACGACGCAATGACTCAGGATGAGCTGTCCGAGGAGTCCGGCGTCGCCGTCGAGCTGATCCAGAACTACGAGCAGGAGAAGAGCTTCGCCAAGGAGGCGAACCAGCAGAGACTAGCGGAAGCGCTGGGCGCCTGCCCTGCAGCTTTTCATGCAATCGACCTGCGTGACCACATCTCCAACGAAGCGAATAACGAAGTCAACGTCGTTGCGCAGCTCCTATTTCAGATTGCCAACTCCTATGACCTGAAGCCCGTCTTCGGCAAAACCAACCCCTACGTCGACTACGCCCTTGCCGGCAATGGCAGCTACATCGAATATGCCCTCGCTGAATGGGTGGACCTAGTGGAGGCCGACAGCCGAAACAGCATGAAGGCTAGCATCGGCGGCAAGTCAAAGATCGAAACCGCCATCAGGGACAGGATTGCGGAGCACTCTTACCGTGAACTCTGCAGATTTGAATTCGGCTATGAGGCACCGTACAACGCCTCTGACTACCCTACCCAACCGCCGACACTAGGGGAGACTCTCAAGAGGCTCAGAAAGGCTTCCGGGCTTACCCAGGACGATCTCGCAGAAGCTGCGGGCGTCAGCGTCTTTACCGTTCGTGGCTATGAGCAAGGAAAACGCACGCCTAACGATGAGCAGCGCGTCGCGATTGCCAAGGTCCTTGGGGTGCCGCCCGAGGTGCTGACGGACTTCGGCATCACCAACCCCAACGAGGCATTCCATTTTCTGAGGGAGTTCGCGCACATTTATTACATGGCCCCGCAGATGGGCAACATCGGCCCGATTATTGCGGAGGACAGGGACATAATTACCGTCGGCTTGCCCAAGAGGCCGAGCCTTAAAAAGCTATTGAAGAACTGGTATTTCGCTTGGATTGAATTCCAGGAAACCGGCGACGCTGAGAAGTACCAAGACTGGCAAGACCATTACGAGGGATAGATGCATAAAGAATTCAACCATGAGAGGGCGGTTTACTATCCGCCTTATGACCTTGCTGCCGGAATGCATGTAGATCGAGTAAAGACAGTTCTACTTGACGACATTCCTGAAGAAGCAAGCATCAATGACGCAATTGAGTATCATCAGGCAAAACTCACGGTAGAGAAATACCCCGAATTTTTTGATTCAGACGCTCTTGGCGAATTAATAGAACGTTCGACAGACCACTTTTCGGCAGCCTGCCGACTTATCCATTGCCAGCTAAGCGACAAAAGCCTGCTCGAAATCTCAAACGAGTTAGAGCTCCAATATTTTGGAAAACTAATCGACCTCATCGTAGCGTCTGGTGCTCAAAAGCTGATCAGCCAAGACGATATGGAAGCAATGCTTTGCGCGTATCCGAACCTGATTAGCCAAGTATTGGCTTATGGTTCACTTGCGGACAAGTATTGCGGCGCGATCAAACGCTTTCTCCTGGCAAATCCGATATTTGCCGCTGAATTCCTAATTGGTGAATTTGGCTCAGAGCGCAGAAACTCTGAAAGTCTAGTTGCGCCCAGAAAGCTTAGCAGCGACGAGATCGATTCACTCATGATTGAGTATCTGGCCCAGGAACGAGTAAACCTAAATCACGTAAGGGTGCTTCAGCACTGGCCTGTTGGCAAGTCCGCATTGAACTACTCTCCAAGCCCTGAGGTCCAGGTGCTCGCAAAGAGGAAAGCCGAGCAGCTAAACAATGAAGTAGCAACGAGTGGGCTTTCGATCCACCAGGCGATTGGAATAATCTTTGATGGCGATCAAAAGGCTTGCAAAAGCATCAACATCACTGATGAAGGGTTTAATCTTTCATACAGTTCTCAGTGGCTCTCAGAGCATTCGGACTGCGCAACCATCCTAAACAATCTAATCTACGTGTTCGAGCTTATCGATTCGACCGGACTTCTAATGGCTCCCGCCCACAAACGCGAGCAAAGCACCCTGTTCTCAATCATGGGCCTTCATGTGCTTGGAGAATACCCAACATCAATTCAGTTCCAACATAGAAACCAAATGGCGATTGGAATAGTTCATTTGTATCGTTTGTTTTTGGAGAGCTCCGGCCAAAACCGCCTCGAATCAGCAATTGAATGGGCTTTCGGCGATTACGTAAAATCAGAGTTCAATATCGACGGTTTTAGCATCAGTCTTCCAACGAAAGAAACTTCATGCCTGGATAAATGCAAATCGATTGGCCCCGAGATCGAGCGAGTCACGAAAGCATTTCAGCTTCTATCCACTAAGGGAGAAATTGACGAAGAGTTCTTTGCTTTCATTTCCATAAAGAACTTTGCCGATGTCAAGTCGCTGATTGACCGTAAGTATGTTGAAGCGGGTTCAGCATACGAAGAGCATGCTTCTCTGCTGTTTTCCGATCAATCCCGCCTGGCATTCTCCGAGAACCACAAAGGTGCAAGCCAACAGTTTTATGCAATGATTCTCGAAGAACGTGTAGTACGAGAAGACTTTCACGACATATATCAGCCTGCAATAGAGAAACTGCTTGAAGATGGCACGCTAGAAATCGACAACGAGGGCGTCCTTCACCCTACCAAGAAAGCCGCAATGCTCAAACTCATATGGGATAAAGGCGCAATCGAGATATGTAAGTATTCCGAAGAAGATAAAGCCATGGCAGAAGAGCTGGTGGACCTAGGCTGGCTTGCCTATTCGAATTCCTTGTTCTCTAGCGATGAATCGGCGTATCTAAACTACATGTTCAATGATGCAGAATTCAGTAATTCTCTTGCGCTTCGCAACAAATATGATCATGGTACTTTTAGAGTCAATGATCCAGATTCAGACGAATACGCAACCGACTACGCTGGACTATTGAACGTATTAATAAGCATCACACTGAAAATCTTCGACGATCTTTCCCTGAAATATGAAGCAGGCGGCGTTGAAGACTTTGTTGATTGGCCATTGATAGACGACTCTGTAGCGTCTGCAGCAAGTCGTTTAATGTAGCTGGTTTCCGTCTGGTTCCCAACCAGGCGGAAATTGGCATCACTAGAGCAAACTGCATGAACTCCATGCAACTAGGTGTAAATGGGGTAAACGAATTTAGCGTTGAGTGGGAATAGTTAAAATACGTGTAACACACATGCATGACAACCTAGATAGCACCCATGGCGCGCTGCACCATGGGTGCTATCTTTGTGTATGGAAGTAGGGTCACGGCGCATTCCAGTCGCCACGTGACGGATTCCAGGAACATGCCGCCTGCCGCGCGTACAATCGCCGTATCGCGCACACACGAGGCAGGGAGGTCCGCATGGAGACGGTCAACGTCACCGTACGCATGGAGAGGCAGACGAGGGACGACGCTGCGAAGCTCTTCTCGGAGCTCGGCATCAGCATCAGCCAGGCGATCAACATGTTCCTCAAGCAGGCCGTGAGGGAGCAGAGGATACCCTTCGAGGTCTCCGCAAGGCCCGCCCTCGAGCGCGGCAGCGGGAGCATGGAAAAGTAAGCACACGCGCCCATCGCGTCGGCCGCCGCAGCGCCTTGCGGCTAGGCCAGCCGCCATCTCATGGTTGTATACTTTTGATAGGTCAAAAGTATAGTAAATACGCTATACTTTCGGCATGGCAAAAATCGACGACATATACGAGGCGGTAGACGACTTCGGCCTAATCACCTCTGCCGAGGCAGCCGAGCTCGGCATGTCCAGGGCGGAGATGGTCCAGCAAGAAAAGCTGGGGAAGCTCGTGCGCGTCGCGCGCGGCGTGTACCGCATGCCCATTTGGCCATCGCAGCCGCAGGCGCCCTATGCCATCGCCGTGAAGGCGGCGGGCGAAGGGGCCTTCCTCTGCGGAGAGTCGGTTGTGGCGCTGCTGGGGCTGGCGCCAACGGACCCTACTAGAATGCGTCTTGCAACGCCGGGGCGCTGCCGACGCAATCTGGGCCCCGGGGTCACCTTGGAGCGAATGGGCGGGACGGTCCCCGTCTACCTGGAGGGCATCGCATGCCAGCCCTTGCCGGCCGCCATCGCGGCAGCCTCGAAGACCATGGGGGTCGACAGGGCCATCGAGGCCGCAAGCGAGGCGCTCGCGCGCGGCTACATAACCAAAGGGGAGGAAGAGCGGATCAAGGAGGAGATAACCCGATGAAGAGGCCCAACAGCATGCGCCATCTCGACGACGCGATACGCAGGCTCTGCGGGGGCGCGCCCCAGGACTTCATGAGGGCTCGCACCGTGATGGCGAACGCGATCGTGGCGAGCATGCTCCCCGACGGGGTCGTCAAGGGCGGCAGCGCGCTCAAGATGCGCTTCGGCGAGGAGAACACGCGGTTCACCACGGACCTAGACACCGCCACGGCGACCGATCCCGCAGCCTACGCCGCCGAGCTCGACTCGAGGCTCCGCTCCGGCTGGGAGGGGTTCTCCGGCCGCGTGGTAGAAAAGGACCCGGCCTCGCCCGATGGGATTCCCGAGCAGTACGTCATGCAGCCGTACGACGTCAAGCTGGACTACCTCGGGAAGCCCTGGTGCACGGTGCCGCTCGAAGTCGGCCACAACGAGATAGGCGACGCAGACGCCGCAGACTGGGCCGAGCTGACGGACGCCGGCGAGCTCTTCGAGGCGATGGGATTCCCCGCGCCCGGCAGGGCTCCACTCATGCCGCTCGACCACCAGATCGCCCAGAAGCTCCACGCCGTCTCCGGCCCGGGCGATCGTGCCCGCGATCTCATCGACCTCCAGCTGATCGACGCCAGAGCCGAGGTTGACCTTACGGCTGCGAGGGCCG
>ERZ779888.123-NODE-123-length-97019-cov-19.721082_pt1 | contig 97019 bp, 80 predicted proteins | sample MGYA00511245_ERZ779888 | MGnify/ENA primary metagenome ERZ779888 (study PRJEB29588, sample SAMEA2155255) | human gut metagenome | biome: human gut; feature: human-associated habitat; material: faeces | place: Denmark | collected 2008/2010 ...
TTTATATATAATATATAACATTTAATAAATGTCGTTTAAAAGTTTTGAAGATTTTTTGCGTTGTGATAAAATATGATAAGGAGTAAGAAGATGAAAAATACAATTTGCAAAGTATTTGCTCACTTTCTTTACAGGGGAATGAAAGTTCTTTATAAAAAAGATGAGCGTGTTAAAAACGAAATTGACCAAATTGCCAACGGAACTTGTTTTGTTTTAAAGTTTGATTTGCCAAAAAATGCAAGTTTCATTGCAATTGAAAAAACTGAAAATGGTTTGAAAAAACGCAAAGAAATTCGAAAAGGCGACATTGTTATAACCTTTAAATCTCTTGACCTTGCATATCAAGTTATAACCGGTCAGAAGGGTCTTTGCGGGTCATATGCAGAACATGATTTCATGCTTGATGGCAACATTTATGATACAATGGCTTTCACAAGAGTTGTTGAGATTGTTGAAGCACATTTGTTTTCAAAGAAAAAATGTTCAAAAATTTTGAGAGAAGTTCCAAAAAGAAGCATATCTGTTTTTTCAGCATATGTGCTTGCAATTTTTGGAAATTAGTGGGGGAAAGATATGAATAAATATTTTGAATTTGACACAAAAGCAAAGGTTCTTTCGGGTGAAAAGGCTCTTTGCCATGTTAACTATGAACTTATGGTTCGAAACAAAAAATATCCGTTTGTGATGAGCGATGCAGGTCTTGACGGTCTTGGAATTACTGATAAAGCAATCAAGCTTATGAATCTTGAAAAGTTCGAAAAGTTTGTTGATATTCCTGTTGACAGCTCAACCGAAACTGTAAACATTGCAACAAAAGCATATAAAAGTGCTGGGTGTGACTGCATCATTGCCGTTGGTGGTGGTTCGGTTATAGACACTGCAAAAGGTGTTGTTCTTTCACTTGTTTCTGGAAAAGATAACATTTCAGAAGTTGAAGGGGCAGAAGCACTTGTTAAAAACAATAATGTTTTGTTTATTGCAGTTCCAACAACTGCTGGAACCGGAAGTGAAATGACTTCTGTTGCCGTAATTAAAGATGCAACTCAGGGTGCAAAACTAGAATATATTTCAACCTTCATTTTGCCAGACATTTCTGTTCTTGACCCTGAAATGACTTTGTCTCTTCCTGCAAAAATTACTGCTTCGACAGCGGTTGATGCTTTAACTCATTGCATCGAGGCATATTCATGTTTACAGAAAAATCCGATTTCAGATGCCTATGCGGTTTGTGGAATTAAACTTATTTCTGAAAACCTTTTGAAACTTGTTGAAGATTTAAAAAATGAAGAACTTCGAATGAATGTTGCAAATGCAGCTTTGGTTGCTGGAAGTGCATTTTCAAATTCTATGGTTGGGGCGGTGCACTCAATTGGGCATGCACTTGGTGCTGTTTGCCATGTTGCTCATGGTGATGCGATGAGCATTTTACTTCCATTTGTTCTTGATCTTAATTTTGAAAAATGCAAAAAATATTATGCAGAGCTTTTATATTTCATCAGTCCTGACGAACTTGAAAAAGGTCAAAGCGAAGAAGAAAGAGCAAAACTTTTTATTTCAGAAGTTCGAGAGCTTCTCGATCAGCTTCATGAAAAAACAGGCCTTCCAATTCGTTTGTCTCAAACTGGAAAAGTAACAAAAGAAAACTTCAATGAAATAGCAATAAAAGCGATGGCAGATGGCTCTGCACTTGTAAACCCTGTTGCTCTTTCAATTGAAAGAATAACTGACGTTTTGGAAAAAGCATTTTAGGAGAAAAATATGGCAACAATTGATATTTTAAACAAACAAAAAGAATTTTTTAAATCTAATCAAACAAAAGATTATAATTTCAGAAAATATCAGCTTAAACTTTTGCAAACAGCAATCAAAACCAACGAGAAAAAGATTTATGAAGCACTTTATAGCGACCTTGGAAAAATTGAAACTGAAAGCTATATGTGTGAAGTTGGAATGGTTCTTGCAGAAATTAAATATATGTTAAAACACATGAAAAAGTTCATGAAAAGCACAAAAGTGAATGCTGGAATTGCAAACTTTCCTTCAAAAGCATGCATGACACCAACTCCAAAAGGCTCGGTTTTAATCATGAGTCCATGGAACTATCCTTTCATGCTTACAATGGAACCACTTGTTGATGCGCTTGCTGCAGGAAACACAGCAATTGTTAAACCTTCTGCATATTCGCCTGCAACAAGCAAGCTTATTTCTGAAATTTTAAACAGCACTTTCAGTGAAAACTATGTTTATACTGTTCTTGGCGGAAGAGAAGTGAATCAAGATTTGTTGACACTTCCATTTGATCATATTTTCTTTACGGGAAGCAAAGCTGTTGGACATGAAGTTTTGCGTCAAGCTGAAAAGAATTTTGTTCCAGTAACATTGGAACTTGGGGGGAAAAGCCCATGTGTTGTTTGCAATAATGTTGATGCAAAGAAAGTTGCAAAACGTATTGTTTTTGGAAAATTTATGAATGTTGGACAAACTTGCATTGCACCGGACTATGTTTTGGTTCACGAAAGTGTTAAACCACTTTTAATGCAATCTTTAATTTGTGAAATTCAAGCACAATATGGCGAAAATCCACTTGAAGATGATAACTATGGGAAAATGATTTCTCAAAAACATTTTGATAAAGCTTTGGCTCTTCTTGAAAATCAAACACCTGCATATGGTGGAAAAAGCGATGCAGAAAAATTAAAAATCGAACCAACAATTGTTGAGGAACCAGACAAAGAAAGTGCACTTATGAAAGAAGAAATTTTTGCACCAATTTTGCCGGTTGTTTCTTTCAAAACAAATGAAGAAGCATTGGAAATTATTGCAAAAAATCCAACTCCACTTGCACTTTACGTTTTCTCTAATGACAAAAAAGAACAAAACTTTTTCCTTGAAAATGTTCAGTTTGGCGGAGCAACCGTTAATGACACATTAATGCACATTGCAACTCCACGCCTTGCATTTGGCGGTGTTGGATCAAGTGGACTTGGGGCATATCATGGAAAACGAGGTTTTGATACTTTCTCACACTATAAAAGCATTTTAAGAAAATCGCTTAAATGTGACCTGGCTGTTCGTTATCGTCCATTTGGAAAATTCAAAAAGAAAATTATAAGAAGATTTATGTAATAAAAGCACCGTTTGGTGCTTTTTTATTTTGCGACTATTCACAAATTTTAAATTTATGTTATAATAAAGAAAAGGAAAAATTGATATGAGAAATATTTTTAAAGATATGAAAATTAAAAAAGAGCTTAAAAATTTTCAAGAGTTTAAGAAAAATTATAATTTCAAATTTAAAGAACTTGTGACTGATGGTGAAAAAGTGTTTTGTGATGGCGTGTGCATTAAGGAAAGTGCAGATGGCGAGTGGCTTGGCGAAGGCGAAACTTTCGTGAATGTTGGGTTTTCAAACCATGGTCGTTTGCCAAAAATTCTTTCAAATTTGTTTCCATATGAGTTTTATTTTAAAGGATATAAATTTTCAAGTGCAGAAGGATTTTTTCAAGGGATAAAATTTAAAGATAAGAAAGCAAGAAAACTTGTTTATAAAATGAGTGGGCTTAACTCAAATCGAATTAAAGCTGCAACCGATTTTGACTGGCAAAAAAATCAAACAATCTTGTTTGAGAATAAAGAAATTGACAGGCACAGCAAAGAATATGAAAATCTTGTTGATGAGCTTTATGTTTCAATGCTTCAAAATCCACTTTATGTTGGAGCATTAAAGGCTGTTAAAGATAAATATATTTTACATGCAATTGGAGAACCTGACAGCAATTTAACAGTTTTTACTCGTTATGAATTTGAAAAAGAACTTAATTGTTTAAAGGAATATTGTTTGAAAAATAAATAAAGGAGACACAAAATGTTTGTTCGTTTTGAAGAATATGATAAAAATAAACATTCAGACCTTTTAAAAGTTTGGAGTGAAGATAAAGGTTCAAGAAAAAACAGTCTTGGAAACTATAAATATTTTGGACTTCTTAATTATTATAAAGACATTAACGAGCTTATAGATCGTCACCCATCAATTGAAACAGATGAAGAAATTTTGAAAAACTTTGTAATTTTCAATGAAGAAAACAAAGATGTTGCAATTGTAATTTTAGACCATGTTACATATGGTAAAGATGGTTTGACAACCTTGTGTGTATATTTCATTATTGTTCGTCCAGATGAACAGTCGAAAGGTTATGGCCCATCAATAATGGACAAGGTTATAAACGATGGCGAAAAACTTATGGGAAGAAGGGTTGATGAAATTTATGCAAGTGTTGACATTGCAAACTTTCCAAGTTCGTCAATGATGGAAAAGAAGGGTTTTAAACAGGTTTGCAACAATGATAACTATAATATTTATGGTCTCAATCTTAAAAAGATAAGAGAGCAAGAAGCCGAAGAAAGCGAAAAATAAAAAGAAGAAATTTACTTTCTTCTTTTTTTATAGCTTATTTGTTTGATTTAAACAGACGAGTTCTTTCTTTGATTTTGATTGATTTTTTTCAGTCTGTCTTTATGAAACATTGTTTCAACAATTTCTTTGATAATTGTCTCTAGTTCTTTGCCTTCAGAATAGTCTGCTTTTGCAATATAGTCAACACGATTTTGATTTATAAGAGTTTTATAATAGTCTGGCAAGTTGTCGGCATTGTAAACACCAATAGAAAATCCTTTTTTAGCACGAAGAAGCTTCATTGAAGGAATGTCGGTTTCGCTGTCGCCAATATAGATGATGTTTTCAAAAGGAATTCGTCTCTCATCGTGAGACATATAGCCATTAACACTTGAATCGATAGGAGAGAATATTCCTTTATTGATTCTGAACAAAAATTGTGTTTTGTTTGTATAGTTAAGTTCAAGTGCTGGCCAAAATGCTTCGCCTTTTTCATCATAACAATAGCTGCAAGCATAAATTTCTTTAAAATATTTTGCAAGGCAGGTTCCTTCAACAATCTCTTTAATTCCTGAAGAAATGATATAGTGTTCAATTTCAATACCTTTTTCTTCACCAAACTTATTTATGCGGTCAAACCATGTGTCAAGCCCATCATAATATTCAATATCTTTTCCACAAGAATGAAAAAATTCTCTTGTTGGGGCAATTCCTTTTTCTTTGCACTCTTTTAAAATCATATATAAATATGACATGATATTGTTTGCTTCGTGGTCCTTTGAAAATTGAGCACATTCTGCCCAGAAGTCGTTGATATTCATGTTTAAACTTTTGATAAGACCATAGCCCTGCATTTCACTTTGAGAAAGGGTTCGGTCAAAATCATAACAAATTGCAACTCTAATTTTATCCATTTTTCTCTCCAGATAAAAATATTTTAACATGAAAATATAACCGTGTCAACACGTGTTTTTGCGGGGAATTTATTATTTTTTTATTTTTGATTGCTTTATGATTTAAAGTTTGATATAATCGCTTGACTAAAGGAGCAACAAATGAAACTTTTTAAAGATTTGCTTGAAGAAACAAAAGAAGCAAATACAATTCAAGAAAAAACAGCATTGCTTAGTGTTTGCGTAAATGTTGTCACAAAGTCAAAACAACATTTCTCTATTGCCGAAAGAAAAGAAATTTATGATTTTGCTTTTAACGAAATTAAACCGCTTGAAAAACAGATTGAAAATGCAAAAAATTATGAAGAAAAAGATGATATCTTTGCATATGCCGACAAACTTTTATCTTTAATTTTATATTCTGATTGTGCCGGGCCTGAAAGTGCGCAAACACTTATGAGTTTGCTTGAATGCGTAAATAAGCACAGGGTGTTAGAAAATGCAATTGATGAGATGTTTTTGAAACAAAAAATCACCGAATCAGACGTAAAAATCATTCTTGAAAAGGCGGCGGAAACAACTGATGATTATGAGAAGGGAAAACTTTATTCTGGGCTTATGCACTATGAAAACAAGTTTGACAACCTTGAACAACCAGCAAAAGATTTGATTGTGAAATTCCTTAACAAGGAAACTCTTGAAAGTGTTTTAAATTTTGAAAATCTTAATAAAAATCAAAAATATAATCTTGAAGTTCTTTGCGATTTGCTTAGACTATATTTTAACAAAGACACTGTAAGAATTTTAAAAACCGCTGAAAAAATTGACAATCCTGCAGTTGCATTTTACAGTGCAGATTCTCTTATGGAACTTGATGAAAATCCAAGTCAAAGCACGATTGATTTTTTGGCAGACGATATTGTTTATGCATGTTTGATTCATGATTCTCTTGAAAGAAACGGACTTATCGAAATGTTTCCGAAGAATCTTGACAATCCTGAATATATTGCAAAAAGTGACATGATTCATTGGCTTTGCTATCCAACAGAACTTGGTGAAAAACCAACAGAAATTGAACTTCTTGGAAAAATGAAGAAACATAAAAAAGAATATTTTGTTTTTAAATATAAAACTACAAGTTCAAAAATTCCGGAAGAAAAACACAATGTTTGGCTTGTTGGTTGGAGTGCAGGGGAATTAACTTTCAGCGAGTTCGAATTGCTTTCAGACTATGAAAAGAAAACACCTGAAAAAACCTTAAAATATATTTCTAAAAAATGTTTTTAAAAAGAAAACCACTAAAATATAGTGGTTTTCTTTGTTTATATTTACTTTTTGTTTTCTTTGCAAGCTTTAACAAAAGCGGTGAAAAGTGGGTGTGGTTTTGTTGGTCTGCTTTTAAGTTCTGGGTGAAATTGAACACCAAGAAAGAATGGGTGAGAAGCAATTTCAACAGTTTCAACAATGTTTTTGTTTTTTTCAATTCCAGAAACAATAAGCCCATGTTTTGTTAAAATATCTTTATAGTCATTATTAAATTCATAGCGATGGCGATGTCTTTCGCTTGCTGTTTCAGATTTATATGCTTTTCTCATGATTGTGTCATCTTTAATGGTGCAAGTATAAGCGCCAAGACGCATTGTTCCGCCCTTGATTTTTCCTTTTTGATCGGGCATAAGGTCAATCACACAATTTTTGCCGTTTTCATTAAACTCTCTTGAACATGCATCGTTGATTTTTGCAACGTTTCTTGCAAATTCGATAACTGCAATTTGCATTCCAAGACAAATTCCAAAATATGGAATGTTGTTCTCACGAGCAAATTTTGCAGCAAGAATTTTGCCTTCAACTCCACGAGTTCCAAACCCACCAGGAACCAAAATTCCGTCAACATCTGACAAAAGTTCTTTTGCTTTTTCGTCTGAAACAATGTCTTCGCTTTCAACCCATTTAAGTTTCACAAACACTCCATTTTCATAGCTTGCGTGTTTCAAAGCTTCAACAATGGAAATATAAGAATCTTTAAGTTTGCAATATTTTCCAACAATTGCAACTTTAACTTCACCATTACGGTTGTTGGCTTTTTCAAGCATTCTGTCCCACTCGGAAAAGTCGATTTTTCGATTTTCAAGTGAAAGTTCTCTTAAAACAACTTCATCAAGCTTTTCACCATAAAGAAATTTTGGACAACTGTAAATGTCTGGAAGTGTGATGTCGTTTATAACGCAATCTGTCTTAACGTTACAAAACATTGCAATTTTTTGAAGAAGAGATTTGTCAACTTCGGTGTCGGAGCGGGCAATAACAATGTTTGGACGAATTCCAAGACTTTGAAGTTCTTTCACTGAGTGTTGGGTTGGTTTGCTTTTATATTCATCTGAGCCAGAGATGAAAGGAACAAGACAAACATGAATAAACAAACAATTTTCAAGTCCAACTTCAAGTGAAAATTGACGAATGCTTTCAATGAATGGTTGACTTTCAATGTCTCCAATTGTGCCACCAATTTCGGTGATTAAAATGTCTGGCTTATTTGCTGACACATTGTCTTTAATAAAGTTTTTGATTTCATTTGTAATGTGTGGAATGATCTGCACGGTTTTTCCAAGATAGTCGCCATTTCTTTCCTTGTTTAACACTTTCCAATATACTCCACCACTTGTAATGTTTGAGTGACGGTTAAGATTAATGTCGATAAATCTTTCATAGTGTCCAAGGTCAAGATCGGTTTCGGTTCCGTCATCGGTCACAAACACTTCGCCATGTTCTTGAGGATTCATGGTTCCTGGGTCGATGTTCAAATATGGGTCGAACTTTTCAACAAAAACGTTATATCCACGCATTTTCAAAAGTCTGCCAAGGCTTGCGGCAACAATTCCTTTTCCAAGACCAGAAACAACACCGCCGGTTACAAAAATATATTTTGTCATAAAATTTTTCTCCTTAAAAAACAAAAAAAGAGTTTTTTTTTAAGGAAATGCAATTTTCCCTCAAAAAAACTCTTATTCATTTTATTTATATTTTGAGTTTATCATATTTTTTGCTTCTGTGGATAAAAAATATAATAGAAATTGAAATTTTGTGCAGGGTGTAAAAATATTATGATCATTATTTTTTCTTGTTGACAACAAAATACAAAAAATGTAAAATGTTCGTGTAACTAGTCCGCCAATCAAGGGATTGGTTCATGGCATTTTTGCCCTGAGCAGGCCGTTGGCTTGCTTTAGTTCGGACTCCCGCTCAAGGGTCCATTTTTTTTGCAAAAAATATTAGTTGTTAAAACTCTTTTCTTTTTTCTTTTAAAATGATATACTTTTTTTATGAAAATATTATCACCGGCGGGAAATTTTGAGAGCCTTAAAATGGCTGTTTATAATGGTGCAAAAGAAGTTTATCTTGGCATCAGCAATTTTAATGCACGAAACAATATCGAGGGGTTCAGCGAAAGCGATCTTGATGATATTGTATTTTTCTGCCATGTTCATGGTGTGAAAGTTAACCTTGCTGTGAACATTTTGTTTAAAAATGAAGAGCTTCAAGATGCTGTCAATTTAGTTGTGAGATCTTATAATAAAGGTGTTGATTGTTTCATTATTCAAGATCTTGGTCTTGCTTCTTTTCTTCATGAAAACTATCCTGAAATTGAGCTTCATGCAAGCACACAAATGGGAATTTGCAATCTTGAAGGGGCAAAATATGTTGAAAAACTTGGTTTCAAAAGAGTTGTTCTTGCAAGAGAAACCCCACTTGAAGAAATAAGAAATATTAAACGAAACACAAATCTTGAAATTGAATATTTTGTTCAAGGTGCTCTTTGTGTTTGTTTTTCAGGAAATTGCTATCTTAGTTCATATCTTTGTGATGCAAGTGGAAATCGTGGAAAATGCAAGCAACTTTGCAGGCTTCCATATCAGCTTTTGAAAAATGGAAAAGTGTTAAAAGACGGATTTTTGCTTTCAGCAAGAGATTTTAACATGACGAGCAAACTTAAAGATCTTGAAAGTGCAGGGGTTGACGTTCTGAAAATTGAAGGCAGGGCAAGACGTCCGTTTTATGTTGGTGTTGCAACCAGACACTATTCATTGGCACTTGCTGGCAAAAAGGTAAGTGATGAAGATTTAAAACTTGCTTTCAATCGGGAATATACTGCTGGATATTTTGATGGAAATGGAAATATTATTTCAAATTATAATAATCATATTGGCATAGAGATTGGCAAGGTTTTAAAATTTAAAAGTGGCAAAAAGTTTAATGAAATTGAGTTTTCTTCAAACAGAGAACTTTCGAAAAAATCCGCAATAAAGATTTTTAATGGCATCAATGAAGAGTGCGCAATTTCGCTTTTTGATCTTCAAAAAACTGGGAAAAACCAATATAAAACCACAACAACAAATGTTGCAAAAGTTGGATCTACGGTTCGTTTAATTTCAGATTTTGATTTTGAAAATCAAGTTTTAAACGAAATTAAAAAAGCTCCTTTAAAAATAAAAGTCACTGCATATGTCGGTGAAAAATTGCACATTGATGCAACAATTTTAACCCATAAAATAAGCATGCAAGGAAACGTTCTTGAAGAAGCAAAATCACAAGCATTATCAATAGAAGAATTGGAAAATTGCTTTAACAAAAATGAATTTTTTGATGCTAAAATTGATTTGCAAACAAATGGTGTTTTTGTTTTAAAATCTGAGCTTAATAAAATCAGAAGAGAGTTTTTTGAAAGTGTTAGAAGGCAGGTTTTAAAAATTGGTTCTCATGATGAGAAAATAAAAATAATTGATTTAAAATCTGAAGCAACAAGGTTTGAAGATTTTGAATTTGTTGAAAATAATAATAATAAACTTGTTGCAAAAAATATTATTTATTCTCCTGAAATTTATAATGAAAAAGACATTATTTTATTCAGAGAAATTTGCAAAAAACAAAACAAAAATATGTTTCTTGACCTTCCAAATTTTGCACTTGATAAAGATGTTGATTTTTTAAAAAGTATAGTAGAAAGAAATCAAATTCCTGTTGTTTGCAACAACTATTATGCGATAGATTTTAAAACCGAAAAAGTTGCCGGCGGGGGACTTAATGTTTATAATTTTCTTTCAGCAAATAAACTTAAAATGCCATTTATTTGCAGTGAAGATTCATTTGCAAAAAGAACAGATTTTGCATTCATGACACTTCGTCATTGCCCAATGAAATGTTTACTTGGTGCTTCGTGTAGCTCGTGTCCATATTCTGATGGGTTTGAATATAGAATGCAAAATGGTAAAATTCTTAAGCTTAAAAGAAAGAAGCTTTCAAGTTGCACATTCTATTTGGTTTAACGCAGATAATATAAACAAAAAATAGCAAAAAGCGAAAGTGTACTATGCTCTGCCAACACTTTCGCTTTTTGCTTTCAGTTATTAAGTTATTTGCGTGCTTGTCTTCGAGGGAGCGAAGCGACACCGACTTGTATCAAGACAAGCACACGTTTAAATGCCATAATTAAAAATTATCAAATCCTTCATAGGTTTTAAATGCCAATAAATACAAAGATTTTAGAAGATTTTTATCATTTTGTTTAAGTTCTTGAAATACAGTATCTTTTTCTCTCTTATTTGCTATTGTTTTATTTACAATTTTCGTTATAATTTCAGGCAAAACTTTACATAGTTTAGCAAATGCATCTTTTTCCCCAGTAACTATTTCATAGAATTTATCAATAGATATTCTTCTAATTCTTTCATTCTCAACTTTTTGTCCATTCATAGTTCTTTGCCATTTTATATTTTGACTATTTTTAGCAATGACTTCAACTAAAGCGCAAATGCAATCTGATTCTTTTAATGCTTGATTTTGCAAGTTAATATAAACACTATCAGCACCGCCTTTGTTCATTGTATTGTGTTTATTTTTTAATTCCACATAATATTTTTGAGTCCCATCATTAAAAATAATATCAAAACCTTTTTGTGGAACTTCACAGTTCCTTATATATTTGAATATTTTTTGATGGAAATAACCAATAGCATTTGTATTGCTTTTATCTCTTTGTCTAGCAATTTCTTCATTTAAAATTGTTTTTATTTTCTTATTATAAACAATAGAGTCAAATGTTAATTTTATTGGATCAATAATATTTTCGTTAAATCTTTCTAGATTGATGCCTTTAAGAGTTTCTCTATACTCATCCAAAGTTTCCTTAATATGATTTTCCAAATCACTATCACTAATAAAATTCAAATATGCCATTTATTTTATCTCCTTTAGTACTTTTATAATGGATAAACCAATTTCTTTCGCTAAATTAACAGGTACAGCATTTCCAATCTGCTTATATTTACTATTTAAACTGCCAGCAAATTGCCATGAGTCAGGGAATGATTGTATTCTAGCACTTTCTCTTATAGTAAAAGGTCTTGTTTCATCTGGATGACATCTATCTGTTTGTTTCATACAAGGAGAACATAAAATTGTTAAACTTGGTTCATCCCATGAAATTCTTCTGGCCATTCCCGTTTTACCGCCACCAAGATTATAAGATCCTTTCATATATGTTCTTGCAACATTCTCAGGTAAATCTCTCCAACATCCACCTGGGGGAACTAAATCAAACACTTCTTTTTTGCTTTGTGGATATGATGCACCTTCTGATTTCGGAACATTTTTTAAAGCATCTCTCAAAACAGGTTTGTATTCATAAGGTGTAGGATATTCGAATTCAACTGGAATATCATTTCTAATGCCAACTATAACTATTCTTTCTCGTTTTTCTGCAACTCCATAATCCCAAGCATTTAATACTTTATATTGAACACGATAACCGATTTCTTCGAAAACATTTATCATAGTTTGTAATGTTTTTCCACCATCATGACTAACAAGACCTTTAACATTTTCAGCTAAAAACATTTTTGGTTTTAATTGTTTTAGTATTTTTGCATAATAATAAAACATTGTACCCCTTACATCATTTAGTCCTAATCTTTTACCTGCATAGCTAAATGATTGACAAGGATATCCGCCAGACAATAGATCCAATTCGCCTTCTTTAATATTTAACATTTTCAATAAATCTTGTTCTGCTAAATTTTCAACAGAGTCGCAAATTATATTCCAATCTGGCCTATTAGTTTTAAGTGTATTACAAGAATCTTTATCAAAATCATTTGACAATAAGTTGCTAAAACCTGCTTGTTCTAACCCAAGAGCTAGACCACCAGCACCTGCAAATAATTCAACATGTGTAAAAGTATTCCTATGGGTATCAACATTAAGAAGTTTGTTTGCGTCAATACTAAAATTTATAACAATCGAACGAAGATTCTCATAGTTCGGTTTTGATTTTCCAGACAACCAATCACTAACTTGAGCTTGCGTTGCATTTATGCTTTTTGCAAAACTTGTTTGGTTTAATCCGTTGTCATGTATAGTCTTTTGTAGTAGCTGTGCTAATTCCATTTTTACACCCCATATATTTTGTTAACTTATTATAGCATAAAAATTTTGAAAGTGTATCAATTTTATCGGAATTCCTATAATTTTTTTGATAATATTTTTTGAAATTCTTTTAATTTGTTCTCATCTTGTAATATTTCCAAGTGTGGGATCTCAAAAACATCCAAAAATCCAATTTTTTTCAATTCTTCAATTTGTTTAAAAATATTTATATTTGCTTCACACCACATGTTTAAATCAAACAAAGCATTTATTTTTATACATGAATCTTGTCTATTCTGCAAACCTTCATACGAGTTTATTCCATTTTCCATGATAACGGCATATTTCTGTTTTTCTTGATTTGACATTATTTTAATGTCATCAAGGCTTTGTAAAGGGTATCGTTCTATAACTTTATCATACTTATAACCAAACATTTTTGCATTTCTTCGGTCTTGTTCTTCAGTATCAAATTCCTTAAAAACATGTTTTCCTTCTTCTGAAAGTTGATAAGAATGAAATGTGGAACTTGGATATTTAATTTTGTTTGCATCTGTTTCTAATGTTGCATTTAATCTATTTACCAATCTAAACAATTCTTTATCGTGTGGCACAAAATCAATAGTTATAATATCTGGCAACACCTCAGCACATATTTCTCTCACATGAAGCAATTCATTTTTTTTGTCTTGAATTTCTTCTTCTAGTGTATTGTATATTCTTGGTTTATAGTCATTATCTTTATGTGCTGATTTTTTATTTCTTTCATAATAAATTTTATCTATAATTTTATCGTTCTGTCTTATATTTTTCCTTTTAGTAGTAGTGTTGAATAATTCATCTAATACATTTACTAAGTTGATATAAAATATTTGTCTTAATTTATCAGTTTTTTCTCTTAAATCCAAATTAGACAATTCCGAAATATTATTTGAAATATATAAAAAACTATCAATACACTTTTTGGCTGTTATTAAAAAATATGCATTTTCCCATTTATTCTTCATGATTTAATTCCTTTATTATTGTTTATACAGCAATATTATAACATAAAATAAAAAATCTTTGTATAAAAAATATGCAAAGAATAAATCTCTGTATATTATTCTGCTAGTTTCAAAAGTGCTAGCCCTTTCAGTCTGTTTTTTTTATTGGCGCAGAGAACGAGATTCGAACATTGTTTATTTCGCACTCTCTACCGAACCGTGCGAACCTAAAGAGTCGCATCTTCATTTATCTTTTTTTCTTAAACTCTCAAACAAGAACGCCCGCAGGAAACCCTAGACGTGCAACCTTGTTTAAAAGTTTAATCTAAAAAATCTAAACGAATCTGCTGTCGCATTTTTATCACAAAAAGAAATTTTTTAAAACGATAAAATTCCTGACTCCTTCACTCGTCAAATCTGTTCTCTAAAAAAACAAACCCCAAAATATGGGGTCTGCTTTTTTGGCGCAGAGAACGAGATTCGAACTCGTGGTACAGTTTCCCATACACAACCTTTCCAGGGTTGCACCTTAAACCACTCGGACATCTCTGCATGTGCTTTAATTTATAAAAAATATTAAGTTCTTGCTAAATCATAGCAAAGATTAAAAGAAAAGTCAATGTATAAAACATTAAAAAAAATCGAAAACCCGCTAAAATGCTTGCCGAGAATTGTAAATCTTGTTAAAATATAGAAAAACAAAGGAGAGATATTATGAATAAATATTCAGGAACAAGAACAGAAAAAAACTTGCAAACAGCTTTTGCTGGTGAATCTCAAGCAAGAAATAAATATACATATTTTGCATCTGTTGCAAAAAAAGAAGGATATGAGCAAATCAGTGAAATTTTCCTTAAAACTGCTGAAAATGAAAAAGAACATGCAAAAATGTGGTTTAAAGAATTGAATGGAATTGGAAGCACATTAGAAAACCTTAAAGCAGCTGCAGAAGGTGAAAACTTCGAATGGACAGATATGTATGATAATTTTGCAAAGGTTGCAGAAGAAGAAGGCTTTAAAGAACTTGCATATAAATTCCGTGCTGTTGGTGCAATTGAAAAAACACATGAAGAAAGATATCGTGCACTCATAAACAATGTTGAAACAAAAACAGTTTTTGAAAAATCTTCAGTTTCAATTTGGGAATGCAGAAATTGCGGACACATTGTTGTTGGAACAAAAGCTCCAGATGTTTGCCCAGTTTGTGCACACCCACAAAGCTATTTTGAAGTTAGAAAAGAAAATTATTAATTTTAAATAGACATAAAAAAACAACTCAGTTTTGAGTTGTTTTTTATTTTGAATGTTTTATTCTTCTTTCTTTTCAGTTTCAACTGTTTCAGTGTTTTCTGTTGCTTCTTCGCCAGCAACTGCAAGTTTTTGTTTCTTGTTTTTGCTGATATCTTTAAGCTTATAGATAAGTTGAATTGCAAGCCACAAAAGTGTGCAAACAACCATGAATACTGCATAAATGATAAGTTGAATTGCTGGATAGAATGTTCCATATCCAATTTTGAAGGAAACAAACAACTTTCCAATTCCGTCACCAAGAAGCTTCATTGCCTTTGATGCATCAAACATGAATAAATAGTTTGCTTTCCAGAATCCATTTCCAGTTTTAAGAGCAATTGCATTAAACATTGTTCCAAGTGCCCAAACGCAAACGAAATATATTGTAAATCCGATCAGGCAGTCTTTAAGTGCTGTTTTATCAAGTTTAGGGAAAATTCCAAAAAGAAGAGCAAGAAGAGGAATCACCATAACGTTTCCGTGTTCCAACATGAAATGCATGTTATAAAGATAGAATAAGCCTTCGCCGTCAAGGTCTGGACTTGCCAAAGCGAATAAAACACCAATAACGTTTATTATAACTGTGAAATTAAACAAGTGTTTGTTTTTTGTTATAAGTGAAATTAAAATGAAGAAAGAACCAAGGTTGCAAAGTTGGAAAGGCAAACGTTCAATGTTGATTGAAATTGCCGAGAACATTTGTAAATATTGCATTATAAGTGAGAGTGATAAAACGAAGAGCAAAACCATTTTTGTTTCTTCACTTTGTTTTCTGAAGATAAAGTAAAGAGCAACAATTTCACCAGAAAGGAAGAAGATCCATGCAATGTGAACAAGTCCATATGCTTCAAAAATAAGGTTTGTGTGTCCAAACAAATGTTGCAAAACATAAATTGGAAGGGCAGATAAAATTATGCAAGGAAGGGTTATAAAGAAATAGAGATATTCTTTTTTGTTTTTAAATTCAAACACGTGTTTTTCTTGGATTGCAAGAACAACAGGAATTACAAGTTGCAAACACATTAAAATTCCAAACCAAACTGAACGGAATGTTGGATTAATTAAAAATTGTTTGAAATTTTCAGAGATGACTGAAATTGAATTAAGACCTCTTCCGGCAGTTGATGTGAAATCTGCAAGATATTCTTTAAAGAAACAAATTTGAACAATTGTCATGATTGAACAAAAATAGATTGCAATGTTTCTGATTGTTCGGTTCTTATAGAAAACTGCAATTGGTAAGCAGACAAATGAAACCATGCTAAACCATCTTACAATCGCATAGCCACGTCTTGCCGGCATTGAGGCAAGATCTTCTTTAGAATAGCTAAGAGTAAAAGCATCTGGCAAAATTACTGAAACAAGCATTAAGCAAACATAAACAATTACACTGATTTTTAAAATTTTGTTTATAACATTTTTGAACTTTTCGTTCTCTTTAAAAACGCAAAATCTTAAAACACAATATGTTGCGATCAAGACTGCAATAACGATTGATGAAATTAAATAAAACATATTTTTCTCCTAATTTTTTAAAATATTTTGTCTTACAATTTTTCGAATTTGTATAGGCTGCGGTGCACAAAGATCAATTGTCTTATATTTTGTAAAGCACAGAGAACAAAGATAAAACAGAATTCCACAAGCCGGAAGCAATGGAAGCAGATATACAAATGGAATTGGAATAAGTTTGAAAAGTGGAACAAGAACCATGATTCCGCCAGGATCCATTGTATATGAGTGGTTGTGTGGGCCGGTTATGCTGAAACCGTTTAGTGCATAGTTTGCAATAAAACATGCTCCGAAATATGCTAAAATGCAAAGGCAAACCCATAAAACATATTTTTTTTGTGGCTTAAACCAACGAGCGGCAATCATTAAAAGTGGAACAAGAACAACAAGCAAATGGTCAAGCCAGAAGTTAAGTGTCACAACTGAATACCACATTGAATTTTCAACATCTGAGACATATGCAACAAATGTTGAAAGTGCACAAGGCATTGAAAAATAAAACAGATATTGTCTTGCCAGTTCATTTTTCTTTATAAGGCAAAGTGGAAGCAAGATAAAGTTAAAGTTGCAAACTTGAAACATCTGTATGAAAAAATTTTTGAAGTCAAGTTCTTTGCCATAGTGTGTTAAATGCAGAAACATGATTCCAGCCATGCAAACAATAACGGCAGAATAAATCATTATGCATTGCCCTTTATAGCTCGCACGGGAAATTATAAGCATTAAAATCACTACGACAACAATAGACACCAGAACCATTGAAATATGGGCTGGGCCACCAATAGTCATCATAAATAGTTTTTCCTTTTCTTTTGTTCTGTTTTGATTATAACAAAAAGAATGTGGCAAGTCAAAACATTTCTGTGTTTTGGCTACTTTTGTGAGATTGATTATATATTTGTGTGTGTTAAAAAACAGTTAAGAGCATAAAAAAAGAAAGGGTTGTTTTTCCCTTTCTTTTTTTCTTTATTATTGTTCAACTTTTTTTCCGCAAGAAGGGCAGAATGCAGCATCTGTTTCAAGTTCTGCTCCACATTCGGTGCAGTGCAATTTAGATTCCATTTCAGATCCACAATATGCACAAAACTTGCTTGATTTCTTGTTTTCTTTTCCGCATTTTGGACATTCTTTCCCAGGATTTTTTGCTTTTGCAACAGTTTTTACAACACTTCCAGTCAAAGTTTCAATAGTTTTTCCAACTTCAGGACCAATTTCTTTGTTTGCATATTTAATTGTGTCTGAAGCAACAGGTGCAACTGACGAAACTGCAAAAGATGCGAGTTCACGAGTGTGTGCTTTAACAATAAGAGCAATTGCACCAGCAATAAACATTAAAGAAATTGCGAGCATGAAACTTCCGCCAAACAACCAACTGCCACCAGATGAAGATTTATCGAACCAGTCCGGATCATTTATGTCTGTGTCCATAAGTCCTTTTCCTTTAATGATTAACAAAACTCCAACAGCAATCAAGATTGCAGCCAAACAAATAAGTGAAACTCCGATTCCGATGAATATGTTTTTCATTTTTTTGTGGTTTTTTTCGTTAACATATTTTCCTTCAAATTCAGCCATTTTATAGCTCCTTTTTTCTTAAAATTTTATGATAATATCATATCAAATTTTACATTTTTTTGTCAAATATTTAAGGGGGTCTATTCGTTTTCTTTTTCTTGCTCGATTTTTTCAAGTTGTTTTGCACTTTCAAGATTTAAAAATGGTTTTTCTAGTGAAATTCCATTCTTTTCAAAAAATAGTTTTAAGTTTTCTTTTGAAATTTCAAAGTTTAAAGAATTTTGATTTTTAAACATTGAAAGTGTGCCATAAAAGTCAAGATATTCAGTGATCGCTTTTGCTCTTACTTTTGTGAAAGACAAACCATCTCGTCTTGGTTCTTCTCCAAAGAAAATGAAATCGTCAACTTTTGCAAGAAATGGATTTGCTTTTTTTGCTCCAGCAAATATGTCTGGATTTGTTTTTTCAATCTTTTGAATTTTTGAAACAATTTCTTGAACGTAATCATAGTTTGTATAAATAAGGAAGGGGTCATTTCGGTCACAATTTTTTGTCCAAATTTTATAGTATAGCGGAACATTATCTTTTTCGCACATATCTTCAAGAACTGATCCAAGTTTTAATGCATTTTTTGGTGAAACATTAATATAAAGTCGGCAAGTGCAATCATAAAACCTTTGATTTGCCGCATCAGGTCTTACATGAACAAACAAATTGTTGAGAATTCCGTTTTCAAAAATCTTTTTATTTTGAATTGTTGTGATTGGGTGAATGGTTTGAATAAAAAGTCGATTTGTTGGATTTTCAAAGAAATCTCTCGCATCTTCACCATTCATGTTTTCTGGCAAGAAATCAGTGTTATAATATCTTTTAACAATTTCAACAACTCCTGCTGACGAATTGCTTTCAGTAAGCTTTGAAAGTGAGCGATGCCAAGAAGTGTAAAGATTTTTATAAAAATCGTTAACATCTTCAATTGTAAGTGGCTCATTGAGTGGGTTAAGATTGCTTTTAACAAGAATTGAATAAACATCAACCTTTGGAGATAAAAGTGGGCAGAGCAAATGAACAATCTCTTCGGCTGAAAGCGATTGTGGTTTAAGGCTTTGTAAAAATACAATCTTTTTGCTTTGAGTGTCCATTTTTCTCCTTTTGCGAACATGTCTGCATATTTTTTATTATACATATTATACCATAATTTTCACATTTTGTAAATATGCCGTTTTGTTGGACAGGTGGTATGGCTTGTGTTATAATGAGTATGGGTGATAAAATGACAAAAGAAAAATATATTGATGTTTTACAAACTTTAGTGTATGCCGTTTTTGCTGGAATTTGCATTTCTATTGGTGGAGCAGTTTATCTTTCTTGTGAAAATGTTATAGTTGGTTCCATCTTTTTTGTTGTTGGGTTGTTCACTATTTTTAATTTCAAATTCAATCTTTACACTGGAAAACTTTGCTATGTTTTTAACAATAACTGGAAATATTCTCTTAAGCTTGTTTTGATCATTATTGGAAACTTTATTGGAACTTGCATTTCGGCCGGGCTTCTTCATTTCACAAGACTATCATCACAAATGGCAAAATGTCAGGCAATTGTTGATGTCAAACTTAATGACAATCTTGGAAGTTTGTTTATTTTGGCAATGTTTTGCGGATTCTTAATTTATATTGCTTCAGAATGTTTCAAATCTGAAAATTCTTTAACAAAATATCTTGGGGTGATTTTTGGTGTAAGTGTGTTTGTAATTTGCGGATTCGAGCATTCAATTGCAGATATGTTTTATTTCGCTTTTGCTGGAGTTTTCACTGGCAGGGCATTTCTTGTTATATTGATTGTTGCTCTTGGAAATTTTGTTGGGGGAACAGCAACAGAACTTATAAAAAAGCTTTTTGCACCAAAAGAAAAACAGCTTTAAATGGACGTTTAAATTATAAATGTGAAAAATAAAAAGCCTACAAATTGTAGGCTTTTTTGTTTGTTATTATTCGGCATTTGTATATGTCCAAACGTCATTGTTGTTTTCAAGATAAAGAATTGTTTTATATTTTTTGTTTTCTTTAACCTTGATTGAATATTTGTTTTCTGAAACTTTATCAATGTTATATTTTGTTTTAACATTGTTTTCTTTAATTTCAACTTCAAGTGAAACAGTTCCTTTTTCATTTTCAAGTTCAATTTCAACTTGTTTAATGCGACTTCCGGTTTTTGTTGTATATTCAAATTCAATTTCATCTTTTTCAGTTTCTTGCTCAATTAAAACATAGTTTTCAAGTGTTTTAAGATTAATGTTTTCAAAGCTTTTGATAGATGAAACGTCAAGTTTGTCAGAAGTGAATAAAAGTTTCATTTCGTTTTCGGTTTCAACAACATCTTTCTTTTTTTCGCTTTCAATTTCACGAGTTCCAACAACGTTATAAACAACAGATTCGTTGTTTAAAATTGTAACAACTTCTCCATAAAGGAAAGATTTTGTTTCAGTTTCAATTTCTTCGTCATCAACTTCGGTCTCCGTTCCTTCAACAACTTCATTGTAATACATTGAATATGTGTGTCCGCCGGCAGAAATTTCAAGTTTTTTTGCATATGTGGCATAAGCACCGTCAGCTTCAGTTGGAACGCTTTCAACTGGGTTTAAACCATTTTTCAAAAGACCTTCAAACATTTGAACATATTCTTTAATTGTGTCTTTTGTTTGTTCTGAAACAACTGTATTGTGGCTTTTTGTAGATGATAAATAGTTTGCGGCTGAAACCATTCCCATTGAATAAACGTTTTTTGTTGACATGCTTGAATTCTTTGACTTCCCGCAACCGACAAAAACAAGTGATGCAAAAGCAACACAAACAATAATCGCAAAACTGAGAATTATTTGTTTAAATTTTTTCATGTTTTTTCCTCCGTATGATATTCTTACCATATTTTGATTTTTATACAAATAATTTTTAGACAAATTTATGATTTTTGTGCAAAAGTGACAAAATGTAAAAAATCTAATAAAGAAAATCCTTTAATTCATATATACCGGTGGGCTTGTTTGCAATCTGTTCAAGGGCTAAAATTGCGCCACTAGCAAAACAGTCTCTGCTTTCGGCAGAGTGGGAAAGGGTGATGTGTTCATTTTCAAAATAGAATTCGACATTGTGCTCTCCAACAATATTGTTTTGCCGAATGCTTGTTGTTTCGTGCATGGTCGCCGGTGAAGATGAAATAATGTTTTCAAGCATTTTTGCCGTTCCACTTGGTGAGTCTTTTTTGTTTTTATGGTGTTTCTCAAGAATATAGGCGTCAGTAACCGGGCCTTTTAAAATTTGTTTTATTGCTTCAACAAAACAACAAATACCAATACTGAAATTTGGACAAATCATCACGGCAGTTGTGTCTTTAATTGATAAAATCTCTTCAATTTGTGATTTTGTGTGTCCAGTGCAACCAACAATAAGTGGAATTTTGTGCTCTTTTGCATATTTTGCGGTTTTTAAAGAGTTTTCGGCACACGAAACATCAATAATTGCGTCAATTTTTGTGCCTTCAAGATTCAAAATATCCCCATCTTTGTCAATTCCAATAACATTATGATTAACTCTTGCTTTATCAAAAATTTGGCTTCCAAGACGTCCTTTGTATCCGACAATAATAAGGTTCATAAAATTTCTCCTGTTAAAGTTTATGATTTATAAGAAAAATTGTTTCAAAACAAAAAAATATATTCAAATCTGTTGAAATTTACGTCTGGGTGTGCTATTATGAACAAGCATTTAGAAATAAATGAAATGGCAGGGGAGACCATGGTGGTTGCAAAATTTTGCATCACTTAATTGTTTCTTAAACCTAATCAAAAATGAAACATGCAACTTTAATGGTTTAAATTGTGAAGTTTTGGTGCTGTCTGGCTTTAATAAAAAATTGCATTGTAAATGCAATTTCAACATTAAAAGCAGCAAAGCGGCATCTGCTGGTGTGACTCTAGGGGCAAGAGCACCACCTTGGTAAAACAAAAACGGCACTTTTTAACTACTCAAATTCACCGCAAAATTCAATCAAAAAACAGCACTATGCTGGTGTGGCTCAGCGGTAGAGCACCACCTTGGTAAGGTGGGGGTCACGGGTCCGATTCCCGTCACCAGCTCCATTTATGACAGGAAAATCCTGTCTTTTTTTATTTTTCATTCGGGAATAGGACCAAGGTCCTCGCCCTGTCGGGCCCGGACCGCAACAAAGTTGCTCCCGGCTTGCCGTCCGCTTCGCTCTCTTGCTAAAAACTTGCCACTGGCAACTTTTCTTAACGCGTCGCCCCGTCACCAGCTCCATTAAACAAAAGTCGCTAAAACCCTTTATTTTCCTAGGGTTTTGTGATTTTTTTATTCTTATTTTTTAACGAAGATTTTAAGTCCAAAAAAACATTTGCTGTCAATTTTTGGTGCAATTGCTGTCAATATGCTCCATAAAAAGACCGATAGTCAAAAAATCAACTATCGGTCTAATTCTTTCATAAACTCTCTAAAACTGGTACATTTGCTGTCAATTGCTGTCAAATTAATATTAATCGTCATCTAACTTTTCTTTTTTATAAATATATAATTCTTCAGCCTTGACTTTTGTTCCATCAGGCCATACCATTTTCATTGAACCAACTTCATATTCAACAAAAACTTTGTCTTTTCCAAACTGATTAATTTTATCATCAATTTCAGGAAAATATCGACTTAAAGTTTTTAAAACATTAAAAAATAACATCATTTTTTCTTTTGTTTCTTTATTTTTTCCTTCATTTGTATATTCAACTATTACTTTTGGAACACTATATAATCTATATAATTCTTCTATCTCTCTATCGCTAAAAATTCCATTGGTAGAAAAATAACGTTTTTTATCATAAAGTTCTTTTGAAAATTTGCTTAATTCTGCTAATGACACCTTAGAATTTTGACTCAAAATTTTTATAATATTACTATTTTTTCTCTTTAAAAAGTTTTCAAAAGTATTTAAAAATTCATCATAATTAATAAATTCAAAATCACTAATGGCAATCTTTAAACTTTTTGATGTGTCATAAAATAAATTTTCAACTACATCTTCAATATATAAGTTTATATTGTCTAGCTCTTTTAATCTTTCTATTTTTATTCTTTTATTATTCTCACAAATAATTAAAATATTTCCAATTCCTGTAGCTATCAAACCTGTTCCAACGGCAAAACAAATCTCATTTAACACGTTTAATTCTATTGCTTTAACTTTTTGTCCAACAATTAAAATATTAAGTCCTAATAATAGCAACAATACAACATATTTAAACTTTGTTTTATAAAAAATAAAATAGCATACTATTGTTAAAAATATAATTATTAAATCCCAAAAAAATGGCTGATTTATAGCGATAAAATAATAAGTAGGAAAAGCAATTAATACTCCAATTATAAAGTAAACAGTTTTTAGTATTTTCTTATTGTGTTTTATATCACCCAATAAAGAAATCATTGATGTGATTACATACAATAATATAAAAAATATAGGATTGAACAAATATGTTTTTATTGTAGTAACATTTAAGAACATAGTGACTGTTGAAGAAATACTTCCTAAAATACTTACAATTAAAGCAATTAATATACCGGCATCATATTTTCGTATTTTTTTTGTTATTTTATTTTTTTCTTCTATTAACTTTTTTATATCAATATCAGTCTTAGTATTAATTTTAGATTGAACCCGTTGCTCATATTTATAAAATTTCTTGTTTGAGAGTTTGTCAAATAGAGAAACAAAAAGTATAATCGCCCAAGCAATTAGATATGCATAATTTTTTAAGATTTCAATTACTATTTCTCTCATATGTTATATGATAACATATTTTCCTATAAAATGGAATATTTTTAAACTATTTACATCTCAAAATCTTTTTCTTTTCTTCTGCGTTTGCGTTCTTGCATTTTTTCAAGTTCACGAATTTGGCGTTCTATTTCTTCATCAGATAAGTCATCATCAATATCTTGTTCAATTTCTCGCTCTTGTTCATGCTCTTGGATTTTCGTGTTTAATCTATCGGTTGCTTCTCTTACATATTCGCTATTGACTGAGTTGTAAACAGTAATTGTGGTTTTCACATCACGATGTACTAAAAGTTGTTGAATTACTTTTGGGTTCTCGTTCATTTCAAAAAGCATATTTGAAAAGTGTGCACACGCAGTCTTACAACTAAAACATAAATATCCGCACATCAAACTAATTCGTATTTTAACATATTATCATCACGACAAAGAAAAATATAATTTACCATCGTGCTATGATGGTTCAATACTTCCAGAGATAGAAGAATTGCATTACAAACAAAAAATCACAAAAAGAAATGAATGGATAATAGACAACTGCGACATTTTTGTTTGTCACATAGAAGAAACCTACAAAAGCGGAGCTTATCGCACTTTAAAATACGCTCAAAAGCAAAACAAACCAATAATTTACATCTAACAAAAAAGAAGACTTTAATCAGTCTTCTTTTTTATCACATGTCTTGAATGATCATATTCGCCATTCTCAACATCTATACTTTTTCCAATTATTTTTCCAATGCTTCAATCTTTTCCAGCACAATTCCGCTTTTTGTGAGATAGATTTTGAATGTTTCAATTTCTCCGTTATTGAATTGATTTACTAAAAATTCATTTGGAATGTTTGATTGCGAAATTGGTAAGGGTATGGTGTCTTTTGGAACACCATCTTTAATTGTGAAAATTTTAATCTGGGTGTCAGAAAGGATTGAATATAATTGTTTGTCGTTGTTAAAATATTTTGATGTGTCGATAAAATTATATGTTGTGTTTGTTTCGATTTTCCTTGTTTTAACAACATATTCAATTTCAAATTCAAAACCATTACATGTTGCAGTTGTGGTTTTAATTTCGTCAGAAACTTCTAGGTTTGTGAATGAAAATGACGCTTCTGAAAGTGCAATTTTTTCTTCGTTTCCGTCAGAATATAGTGCGAGAAATGTGGAGTTTTCAATGTCTGCGCCTTCGTGAAGAAAATATTCAATTGGAGCCCCATTAAATCTTGCATCAATCATTGTTGTTGGCAAAACTTGATAATCAAAAGCTTTGTTGAAATCGTGATAAGAAAGAAGGAAAGAGTGAAGTCCGACTTTTGAAGTGTCAAGAGTTTTGTCATAAAGTTGGCTTAAAGTGAAAGATTCATCTTCGTCAATTGTGTTTGTGACATATACATTGAATTCGGAAAGGTCAACTTGTGTGTTTTGGTAAATTTTAGTGCTGAAAAATTTGCTTTCAATTGTGATGTCTGAAACTTGATTTTGTGGCTTAGAATTATCTTTGCATGAAACAAAAAATACTCCTGAAAACAGGAGTAAAACAAAGCAACAACAATTCAAAAGCCAACTCTTTTTCATTGACAAAATGTTACAATATTTTCAATTCTTAGTCAAGGGGTTTAAAGCCATTTCAAGAAAAATACTAAAGTTTTGTCTTTTTATATGTATAAAATAACCAAAATTTGTGCACTTTGACTGAAAAAATTGGATTCAATTGATTTTTGAATTTTAATGTGTATATAAGAAAAAAGTTTTGGAGATTAATTATTTTTTTATTTTTGAATATTCAAATATTGTTTTTTGTCCAACATAGTCACATAATGTGTCGCTGCATTTGTGATCGTCTTTCTTTTCAAGAACTAAACAAATTGGTTTGTTATAATTAAACGAATATTTTTCTTCCAACATTTGATAATGTTTTACAGCTGTGTGATTTTTGTAGTCTTTAAAATAAGCAAAAATAAGCAAGAAAAAAGTCGTCCAAACTCAAATGAGTTCAAACGACTATTGTCTGGCGGAGAGAGCGGGATTTGAACCCGCGCTACGATTGCTCGTACTAACACCTTAGCAGGGTGCCCTCTTTGGCCTCTTGAGTATCTCTCCATAAAATTGGGGGCTTGATGCTTCACATCAAGTGGTTTGATTATATCATATGATTTATTTTTTTTAAAGTATTTTTACAAAAAAGTTTAGTTTTTTTTGTCACATTCGAATTTTTGGTTATTTTGCACATATCATTATCTATTTATACTGCTAAAATTTTTTGCGAACTTTATTATGTGCAAGTTGCGCGAAATTTGTGCAATTTGTATATATGTTTATAGACCGGGTCATTTTCTTTTTTAAGCGGTAAATTATGATTAAATTGATGTCTATTTTTTATTTTATATGTTGCTATTTTGGATATTTGATTAATATTTATAATCTTTTAGGATCTCAATTGTTGCTATGCTTGAAGAATAAAATTCTTGATAAATATCTGGCCTATTTTGTGCGAGAGAATAGATTTCTGCCTGCTTAATTGCGTCAAGCTTATCTAGAGCCTTGACGAACTTTGCTTCTGGAGTTTTGAGTTCTTTGTATTCAAGCCAATATGATTCAATTTCTGGCATGTCATATTCTTTGCTGAGTCTTTTTATGCATTCATATTCTTTTATATATTTTTCTTTGGGCGCAATGTTGTCATATGGTGTAACATCGCCAGCATCAATTTCGCATAATTCATGATAGGCAATCAATTTTAAAACTTTTAATTCATCTAGATCTGTTTTGTTGTGATTCATAATGTCAAGGGCGAGCATTATCATTGAAAAGGTATGCTCAGCATCGCTTTCAATTCGTTCTTCTACATTACATCTTTTCCAACCACGTCTCTCAAGCTCTTTAAGTTTGCTGATTTCTTTATAGAATGTTTCCATATTTTTCTCCTAAAGATATTGTAGCAAAATAATTAGATATTTCAAAACAAATATTAAATAGTTTGGTTTTAATTTTTCAGTATTTGATGAATGCAAGAAAAAAGAGCAATCCTACTCAAAAAGTTCGGATTACTCTCAAATGGTGGGACAAACACTAACACTTGCGTCATAAGTAGGTATAAACAAAGTGTTGTGCTAAGTGTATAATTTATAGAAATGTATGTATATAATTGATAATTTTATATGTCCATTAGTTTTAAATTAATGTAGAGTGTATATAGGGCTTAAAGAAAACTGATTTAGTTGTTAAAAAAATTAAAATTATTATTATATTTGTCACACCTTATTGACTTTTAGAAATTCAGTGGTAAATTATAATTGTATTAGCGCAAGTATCTTGCGATGATATTTATTTCCCAGGTTATTTTTTTGATTTTATGGGCATATTTAATAATATGTCCGTAATTTTTTTGCGGAAGTGTTTGACATTTGGTTTTGGAGGTGTTATTATATGTATAATTATGGAGGAAAAGCGATGTTAACAAAGTTTAGTGTTGAGAATTATAAATCTTTTAATAAAAAAATCTCGATAGATTTAACAAGGGCTAGAGATTATGACTTTAACAAAACAGCAATAAAAAATGGAATTATTAAAGATGCTGTTATTTTTGGAAGCAATGGTTGTGGGAAAAGTAATTTTAGTTTAGCACTATTTGACATAGTCCCAACGCTAACAGATAAACAGTTTGATCCGTTGCAGATGGATCCAAGTAGTTTTTTAAATTTTGATTCAAAGAAAAAATATGCAACATTTTGTTATGAGTTTTTGTATAATAATCACAAAATATCTTATGAATACAAAAAAAGTGGGCCTAGAATTATTATTGAAGAGCAATTAATTTGTGATAATCATGTTATATATAAATGCAATACGCAAACCAAGTGTTTTGAGGAATATCAATTAGACTCAATAGGATACGATTCATTTAACAAAGAAAATTATGAGTTTGATTTACCTTTTTTAAGATTTATGAGAAATAATACATCCCATAAAGAAGATTCAATAATTAAATTTATATTTGAATTTGTGAATAAAATGTTATGGTTTAGATCATTACAAACTAATAGTTACATTGGGGTAAAAAATGGGACAGAATTTGTTACTCCTTGGATAATTGAAAATAATTATGTGAAGGAATTTGAAGTTTTTTTAAATTCAGTAGGGGGATTAGATATTAAACTTGATATTGCTGTAACCAATAATCCAATGCCACAAAAATCACTAATTTTTGTAAACTCTGATAATACTAAAGGATTAAGTTTTGATACAATTAAATCTTCTGGAACGAATGCTATGCTTATTTTATTTTATTGGTATAAGCAATTAAACGATGTAAGTTTTATTTTTATTGACGAATTTGACGCTTTTTATCATTTTGATTTGTCTAAAAGAGTTATTGAATTGTTTAAGAATATAGAAAATATTCAAGCTATATTTACTTCACATAACACCTATATTGCAAACAATGATATTTTACGCCCAGATTGTTATTTTACTTTATCTAATGGTGAAATAAAGTCATTCATTGATAGAACAAAGAGAGAATTAAGAGAGGGGCATAACTTAGAAAAATTGTTAAGAAGTGGCGAATTTAATGAATAAAATTTTATTTATAGTTGAGGGAAAAAATGATGAAGTGAAATATATTAATAGATTGTTTGAAAAGTGCAATATGTCTCAAAAATACGAAATTGTCCCATATAAGACTAATTTGCATAATCTAGCAGATCTTTTAATAAAAAATGATTGTTTAGATGAATCGTTGGAGATTAAAAATGTTTTAAAAGAGTTGGAAGATAGTGAGGAAGAAAAAATAAAACTTTCTCATGATTTTAGTGATGTAATACTTGTTTTTGATTTTGAACCTCAACAAGATGTTCCTAGATTTGAATCTATAAGAAAATTGCTGAAATTTTTTAATAATTCCACTCAAAATGGGAAATTATATATAAATTATCCTATGATGCAATCGTATAGACATTTCGACAAGTTGCCATGTGCATCTTTCAAAAATGTTACAGTCACAAAAGAAGAAGCTAAACATTATAAAGAATTTATAGGCAATATGAGCAAATTTCAAAACATTAATCATCATAGCTACCCTTTATTCGTAAGTATTGCATATCATCATTTGCTTAAGTTAAATTATATTATTAATGGGAAATATGAGTTGCCAGAGAAAAATTTTATAAATAATTTCAATCAAATTGACCTGTTTGATATACAGTATAAATTATTGTCTGAGCAAGGTTTTATACATGTTGTAAACACATTTTCATTATATATTATTGAATATAATACAACTGAATATTATAACCAAATAAAAAAACATAGAGCAAAATTTAGTATATAAAAAGTATATTAGAAAACATTTATTTATATTTGCATCAGTATAAATTTTTATAAAATGTGCTTCGGTTCATTTTAAGAGATGACAGGGCTTCGGCTAGTGTTATCTCTTTTTTCTTGTATTGATTTGCTATTATTGTAAAATTTTTTGGAAGTTTTAATTTTGGGCGACCTAGGTGCTTGCCCTTTTCTTTTGCGATTCTTATTCCTTCGGCTTGACGTTTTTTTATATTTTCTCTTTCGTTTTCAGCGACAAAAGACAATATTTGTAAAACTATATCGCTTATAAATTTGCCGACCAAGTTTTTACCTTCGGTTCGAGTGTCCAAAAGTGGCATATCTAAAACCTGAATATCAACATTCATATCGTTTACAAGTGTTCGCCATTCATCAATAATCATATCGTAATTTCTGCCGAGTCTATCAATACTTTTGATTATCAGTAAATCTCCTGATTTAAGTTTTTTCTTCAATTTTTGATATTCATCTCTTTCAAAATCTTTACCACTTTGTTTGTCAATAAATATCGTTTTATCATTTAATCCTTGTGCATACATCTCCACAAGTTGTCTATCAATATTTTGTTCTTTTGTGCTAACACGCACGTAACCATATTTCATATAATCACCTCTAAAAGATTATACCAAACAAAAAAGACTCCCACTCAAAAAGCGGGAGCCTTTTTCTGTCCAAAAAGGTGTACCTTTATACACTCCAACTTTTTATAAAGTCGTTGTGTATTTAACACTTATTTCATTCTTTGTAAAGTCATTATAACATATTTTTTTATAAATTCCATACGAAAAACGAAATTTTTTCTTAATAAAGAAACTAAAAATAGATTTCTCTAAAATTTTTCAAAAATCCACAAAGGTACACCTTTTTAGACAAAATTTTCTTTTTGGAGTTGTGCCTAAGAGGAGATTTATGCAAAGTCAAGTGAAATCTAAAAAACGAGTGCGAGATAAAGGCGAAGTATTTACAAACGAACGAGAAGTAAATGCAATGCTTGATTTAGTAAAACAAGAAACTGAAAGAATAGATAGCAGATTTTTAGAACCTGCTTGTGGGAATGGAAATTTTTTGATTGAAATTTTAAGACGAAAGTTAGAAGTTGTTAAATCAAGATACAAAAAAAGTCAATGGGAATATGAGAAAAACGGACTTATTGCAGTTATGTCTTGCTATGGCGTTGACATTATGCCAGACAATGTTTTGGAGTGTCAAAACCGTTTGTTTGAATATTTTGAGAAAGAATATAAATCACTTTTCAAAAAAAATATCAAACAAGAGTATTTAGATATTGTAAAATTTGTTTTATCAAAAAACATTTTGTGTGGTGACGCCCTTTCAATGAAAACAAGCACAAATGAACCAATTACTTTTGCTGAATGGTCTTTCGTAAAAGGCAGTTTAGTTCAAAGACGAGATTTCCATTACGAGCAATTACTTACCCAAAATAATAAAAAAGAAACTTTATTTGGAGATTTTATAGAAAAGCCAATCAAAACATATCCACTTACACACTATTTAAACTTAAAGGAGAATGACACTAATGATAAATGAAACACATAATCCAGATGTTTTAAATTGTTTGGCAAACTTGAGTTCAGATGAAGTTTTTACAAACCCAAAAATTGCAAATGAAATGCTTGATATGTTGCCACAAAAACTTTTTGAAAACCCTAATACAACATTTTTAGACCCTTGCACAAAAAGTGGAGTGTTTTTAAGAGAAATTGCAAAAAGATTGCTAGTTGGTTTGGAAAAACAAATCCCAAATTTGCAAGAAAGAATAAATCACATTTTCACAAAACAACTTTACGGGATTGCAATAACTAGGCTTACAAGTTTGATTTCTCGCAGAAGTGTTTATTGTAGTAAAACTGCAAATGGAAAGTATTCAATTGCGACTACCTTCAATGCCGAAAATGGAAATATTAAGTTTGACAAAATTAAGCATACTTTTGAAAATCACAAATGCAAATTTTGTGGGGTTGGCGATAATGTTGAAACCTACACAAGAGATGATAGTATGGAAACTTACGCCTACCAATTTATTCACATAGAAAATCCTCAGGAGTTATTTAATATGAAATTTGATGTTATTATCGGCAATCCACCTTATCAATTAAATGTTGGCGTCCAGCAAGAAAGTTATGCTATTTCATTATATCAAAAATTTGTTGAACAAGCTAAAAGGTTACAACCTAGATATTTGTCAATGATTATACCAAGTCGTTGGTTCGCTGGTGGTCGTGGATTAGACGAGTTTAGAGATGAGATGTTGCATGATGACAGACTGAGAATAATACACGATTTCATTGATGCTAGCGATTGTTTCTCTGGTGTCGAAATAAAAGGTGGAGTATGTTATTTTCTTTGGGATAGAGATAATCGTGGATTATGTAAAATTTACACTCATAAAAACAATACGATTACACAATCTGAACGTCCTTTACTTGAAGAAAACAATGACACTTTTATAAGATATAATCAAGCAATTTCAATTATTAGAAAAGTTTCGGAATTACATGAACAATCTTTTTCTGAAATTGTTAGTCCGCAAACACCTTTCGGACTATACTCAAGTTTTAATGACTTTGTACCAAGTGGAAATTTTAAAGTTTATGCTAATAAGAAAACTGGATACTTACCACAAAATTATATTATTTCTAAAAATAAGGAATGGATAGATAAATGGAAAGTTTATGTTCCTAAGGCAATTGGTTCCGGAGAACTTGGTAACGATATAATAAAGCCAATATTAGGCGAACCAAATTCACTATGTACTCAAACTTACATAATGTATGGACCTTTTGAGACTAAAAAAGAATGTGAAAATGTAATAAGTTATGTAAATACCAAATTTTTTCATTTTTTAATGGGATTAAAAAAAGTAACTCAAGATGCAATGTCTAAAGTTTACACGTTAATACCAATGCAAGATTTCTCAAAATCTTGGACAGATAAAGAACTTTATGAAAAATACAAATTATCTAAAGAAGAGATTGAGTTTATTGAATCTATGGTTAGACCTGAAATAGGAGCAAAATAAGGAGAAAAGTTATGATAATCTTAGATAAGGAATGCGAAATAACTTTAAAAAAATTAATTGATTTATCAAAATCTAAGAATGGTAATGCATTTGTTGTTACAGAAGAAATCCTCAAAAGAGATGTGGCCGATAAATTAAATAAATCAGGATACATAACAATCAAACAAGATTGTTCAGACACTGACATGTTTAGTGTTTTTATAGAATTAACAAGAGATGGTTTAAATTATTTTAAAAATAAGAAAGCCAATAGGTGGAGAATTGTCAAAGAATGGGGTAAATTTTTAATACCAGTATTAGTTTCTGTAGCCGCATTAATTATATCAATAGTAATATAATGGAGTAAACTAATGAATAATGAATTTTTTCCTAGACAGATAAAACCACAAATTTATGCTTATACAGATAACCACCCTGAGTATAAAGGTTATTTGAAAGTTGGTTTTACAACTAGAAATATTGAAGATAGAATGAGAGAACATTATCCTACACTTCTTCCCGGCGAAAAACCTTATGAAGTTGTATTTTTGGATAGTTCTATGCGTGAAGATGGCACTTATTTCAAGGATTATGATGTTCACAAAATTTTAAGGCAACAAGGTTTTGATAACATAAATGGCGAATGGTTTAAGTGTTCTGCTCATGATGTTCAAAGTGCTGTTTTTACACTTAAAAATCGTATAAAAAATATTGAGCGTAGAACACAAAATTTCAAACTTCGCCCAGAACAAGAAAGTGCTATTGAAAAAACTATTGCTTATTTTAAAGATGTAAAAAGTAACAACAAACACATTGTGCCACACTTTTTGTGGAATGCAAAAATGAGATTTGGTAAAACCTTTACAACTTATGAACTTGCAAAGAAAATGGGATTTAAAAGAATACTAATCTTAACTTTTAAGCCTGCCGTTGAGAGTTCTTGGGAAGAAGATTTGAACACTCACCTAGATTTTGAAGGCTGGCAATTTGTATCACGCCACACTGAACTTACTGGCGAACAATGTGATAAAAATAGACCTATTGTTTGTTTTGGTTCATTCCAAGATTACTTAGGTCTTAAAAATGGGATGATTAAGCCTAAAAACGAATGGGTGCATACAACAAATTGGGACTTGGTTGTTTTTGATGAATATCATTTTGGGGCTTGGCGAGACAGTGCAAAAGAACTTTTTGAAAAAGATGAACTTGACAAAGACGTAACAAACAAACTTTTTACAGAAAACCAAAGTGAAAGTGATATTGAGCAAATTATGCCAATCACAACTTCATATTATTTGTATCTTTCTGGCACTCCATTTAGAGCAATCGCAAATGGCGAATTTATGGAAGAACAAATCTATAACTGGACATATTCTGACGAACAGCGTGCAAAAGAAAATTGGCAAGGCGAAAACAATCCTTATGCTTCGCTTCCAAGAATGGTTTTGATGACTTATCAACTTCCTGATTCTATTAGAGAAGTTGCACTTCAAGGCGAATATAACGAGTTTGACTTAAACACATTTTTCTCTGCAAAAGGAGAATATGAAAATGCTGAATTTGTGTATAAGGAAGAAGTCCAAAAATGGCTTGACCTAATTCGTGGTAATTTTAGTGAAACTACTGTTGACAATCTAAAACAAGGTGCAGACAAAGCCATTCTTCCATTTACAACAAACAAAGCAAATTTGCAAGAAGTGTTACAACATACATTCTGGTTTTTACCAAATGTTGCAAGCTGTTATGCTATGGGAAATCTTCTTAAAGAAAAACAAAATATGTTTTATCACGATTATAAAGTTATTGTTTGCGCTGGCACTCGTGCTGGTGTTGGACTATCGGCATTAGAACCAGTAAAGCGAGCAATGACAAGCGAACCATTAAAGACAAAAACAATTACTCTTTCTTGCGGAAAACTTACAACTGGTGTAACTGTTAAGCCTTGGACAGGAATTTTTATGTTAAGAAATCTTTCTAGTCCAGAAACATATTTTCAATCTGCATTTCGTGTTCAATCTCCTTGGACACTTAAAAATTCTGATGGACTAAACCCTAACGAAGAAGAAATAATCAAAAAGGAATGTTACATATTTGATTTTGCTCCAGACAGAGCGTTAAGACAAATTCAAGAGTATTCTTGCAGGCTTGATATATCCGACACAAACCCAGAAAAGAAAGTTGCCGACTTTATTCAATTCTTGCCAGTGCTATCTTATGATGGCATGACAATGAAAAACATCAGTCCGGGCGAACTTTTGGATATTGCGACAAGTGGAACAACCGCTACTCTTCTTGCTCGTAGATGGGAAAGTGCAATGCTTGTTAATGTTGAAAATGCAACACTTGAAAGACTTCTTAATAATCCAAAAGCAATGGAAGCATTGATGAGCATTGAAGGCTTTAGAAACCTTAATATGCAAAGTGATATTGAGATTATTGTAAACAAATCTAATGCAGTTAAGAAGATTAAAAAGGAAGCAACTGACGAGGGTAGAGATTTAACCGAAAAAGAAAAGAAAGAAATTTCAGAAGAAGAAAAAGAATACAAATCAAAAAGAAAACAAATTCAAGAAAAACTTATCAAATTTGCAACTCGAATTCCAATCTTTATGTATTTAACAGATTTCCGTGAACAAGTTTTGCAAGACGTTATAACACAACTTGAACCGGGACTTTTCAAAAGAGTTACTGGTCTTGAAGTAAATGATTTCGAACTTCTAACATCTCTTGGATTATTCAATGCTGGACTTATGAACCAAGCAGTTTTCCAATTCCGTAGATATGAAGATAGCAGTTTGAGTTATACTGGAATCAATAAACACAAAGGCGAAGTTGTTGGTGGTTGGGATACCACAATTCGCTATGAAGATATGAAAAAAATATAATTTAAAAATATGGAAAAGGTTAACTTAAAAAACAAGTTGACCTTTTATTTGTAAACTAAAAAAAGTCGTTCAGCATTATTTACGCCGAACGACAGGTTAATGGCGGAGCCAACGCTATCCAATTCTAACACCAAAATCTACATTGGTGCTAAGTGGATAAGGATAATTGTTAATCAGTTATATTGACAACATATTTCGCAAAACTGGTATCCGAAATCGGTAAGTTCAATTAAGCCATAGACTAACTCACATTTACAATCTGGATTATCTTTTTCAAACTCATAACCTTTAATAATCAAATCATCTTTAGAATATTCATCATACATTGAATCTGGTTTTACTTTTTGGTCGTATCTAACATTTATAATACCAAGACGTTTTAAATTTTGTAGGCTTGCCGCCTCCATTTTTGGTTCTTGAAATAAATGTTTTAAGTCTATACAATAATCAATTAAATAATCAGCAAATGTTTTGCTAGCTGTATAGTTAATTTTCATACATACAGTTGTGAATACTGATTTTGTTTGAAATACATTTAAAACTTGAGCATCAATAGGTGATAGTTGTTTAATAATATCTACAAAAGATGGGTGTACAGACCATTTTTTATCAGAATCCATAGATGATGCTAGTAGATTTGCATATAATTCTCTTAACTCTTTACAATTGTAGCTATATCCCAATTGTTGTAATGCAGGCACTGCTACATAAGGTTCTGGTTCTACAATTTTAGCATAATCTTTATTTTTTAGCTTTTCTGCAAGTAATTTGCGGGTTTCTTCATAATTGTGATTTTTGTTATCAATCCATTTTTTAATAGGAGATAAAGCAGCATCAATTGCTTTGAATGGCAATGCTATTATATTTCCTATGGCTGTTGCTGTAGGTTTTAAAAGATCAGTATAAACTTCTTTGCTAATTTCCTTAGTAGACTCAATAACTTTATCTCTTGTGGATTTTTTACTCATTTTAACTCCTTTCAATATGTGTTTATTTAGTATTTTTCGAAGACTCGTAACTTTTCTTTGTTGTAGTTTTTGATTTAGAAGTTTTGGGTGGCATTTTTTTACCAGAGTTGTTTTGCTCTATTGTTCTTCCACGAGTGGAATATGAAAATTTACTTTTAGACTTAAACATCATTATTCTCCCAATAAGAAATATTATCCATTTCATATTTATCATTTCCTAATGGAGATTCTAAAAAGTTGCCCAAGTTTAATTTTGTTACAAATAATGTTTTTACGTCTGCACTACTTATTAATTGATAATATAACGAGATAATGAAATCGTTTGATTTGATTAATTGTTGAACCTTTTTAAATTCTGCTGCAATAAATGCTAATTCTAATTGGAAAGTTTTATCTTTCACTGAATATACAACTTCAGTTCTTACGTTCCTATTTACAAAAAACTCTTGCTCGTTTTGTTCTTCTTCATTGATTCGAACATAATCTAATATGGTATATTTTAAACTGTATCCATCAACCTTAAAAGGGAATCTTAATGTAATTAAGTTTTCACCTTTGAAATCTTTGTTATCACTTATTAAAAAGTAGTTGCTAGGTGCTTGCTCTGAATTTTCCACAAAATCATCTGCAACACTTGAAACCTTGTATGTTAATGTTCCATCAAACTGAATTCGCGTTTTCTTTGAGGATCTTTCTAATTTGTGTAATCTAGTATTTTGCCTTAAAGAAACAAAACCTAAAATAACAGTACCGATATAAGTAACAATGCCTCCAATAAAAGAACCTATGTCTGACAATTTAAAAACAAATGCTAACACGATAGCAACAATAGGTACCAATATTAAACTTGTAATCAATAAAATATTCAAAATTTTTTTCATTTGTGCATCCTTTTAAATTGAATTACATTTATTATAGCACATTATTTCAAATTTTGTATATATTTAAAGAAAAAAGATAAGAGGTTTTTTAACTTCTTCTCGTGGGTTTTATTGATTGGATTGCAAGTGAGAGTAAACTTCATTTGCCGATAGAGAGGCAAGGTTGCCATTGATTCGGCAAAGTTTTTTAAGTCTGTTGCAAACATTAAACTTATTCGTTTAAGTTGCTGATTTGACAAACTTACTTTACTTAATTTTAAAGTGTTATCTTCAAAATTAAACTTGGCTGTGTTCTCTTGTAATTCTTCACAATCAACAAAACATTTTGTTTTGGTATCAGTCATAAGCATTTATATTTTCATATAAAAACTTGTTTGCAGCGATACCAATTTCAATCCAGACTTCAATTTTGAAGTCCACTTGTAAATTTATCCAATTTAAGTGAGATGGATTTTCAATCTTTGGTTTTTCAAAAGGGATAATAGCGCCAAAACATTCATGTAAAAAGAAAAACTGCACGCATTTCTCATTTTCACGAGGGTGCGTACAGTTTTCTACTGGCGGAGAGTTAGGGATTCGAACCCCAGGATGCTTTCACATCAACGGTTTTCAAGACCGCCGCTTTCGACCGCTCAGCCAACTCTCCATATTAAATTTGATGTCAGATTTTCTCGCTGACTTGCCTAGTATATTATATTTTTGGCTAAAAATCAAGAACTTAATGAAAAAAGTGAAAAAATTTTTGTTGTTTTACAATAAATATGTTAATGATAATAAATCAACGCATGAACAAATATTTAATAGACATATATTCTCCGTTTATTTGCAAATGAAATGTTAATTTTATCTGAAAAATTTAAAATTTATAAAGCTTTGTTTATTATTTATTAAATGATGCGGTTTTTTGTTTTACAGTATATAGTGTAATAGAGAAAGAAATTCTATTTGCCCGGGCGGGGAATTTGAGTCTAGGCAAAACATATTTGAGACAAGTGAAACATATAAACACTTAGAAAATTGTTTATATGTTATTTTATAAACATGGTTGAAGCACAATTTAAATGGGATAAATTTGCTATTAAGTCTGACAAATATTTAAAAAGTTTATTCATTGATGCAAAAAGAAAAGGAAAGATAAAAATAGGAAATAATGCTGCCATCAAGTGGTTTTTTTAGTTTTATCATGTTATATTTTATGATTGAGTTGATTTAACTTGTTTTTATATTATGATTTTTTATTTTTTTTGTTTTTCTTCTTATCGTTTGTTTCTTTGGTTTCAAATTGCATTTTGCCAAGTTCGTTGCAACGAGCAAGAAGCTTTTTTGCAATTTCATCTCGTGTTGCCCCATCGCTCAAAAGCTCGCTATATTTTACCGGTGCATCGAAAACATAAATTTTCTCTTTTATTTTGAAATATGAAACATAGATTGGAACATCAATTCCTTTTGCTTTGCAAACATCTGCAAAAGAAAGAAAACCTTTATAAAACCCTTCAAGTTCGGGCAAATATCCTTTGTCAGATTTCTCGGGAAAGATTACAATATTGTCGCCATCTTGAATTGCTTTAAGACTGTCTTTAAGGGTTTGGCGAAAGCGACTGTCATGATAGGTTGAAATAAGGTTTAGCCCCTTATAGTAAAGGTTGGTGAGCGGGCTTGCAACAAGACAAAACATTCTTGCAAGTCCAAGATTCCAATGTTTTTTTTCGTGATAATAAACTTCGGTTTGATATTTATAAAGTTTTCTGAGCCCCGAGTTCATTTCGCCAGTTCCCCAAAACCGAATTGGAAAGTCGCAATACATTTCAAGAGAAAGTGGGGCATCGGTTCCTTCGTGGTTGCTGATTATGATTGCTCCGTTTGTTGGTTTTTCACCAAGAAAGACAAAACGTGGACGTTTATATCTGCACACCATAAGTTTTTTCATAAATCTAAACCATGTTTTTCTGTCTTGTTTAAACTTTTTGGGCTTTTTTACTCTTTTAATTTTTTGTTGGTTCTGATTTGTTTGTTCTTGAATTTCTTTTTCCATATTGTTATGATATCATGATAATTTCCAGTTTGCCAACATTTTTCGCATGTTTTCGACAAAAGATAATGGATAAAACAATATAAACATGTTTATTTTTGAATTTTTGTTTAATCTAAGAAAGTGAATAAAATTTACAAATAAAAAAACCAATCAATCGACTGGTTTTTTATTTTGCTTTTTGTTTTGAAAAACTATTATAAAGTCCCGTTTACTCTTATTGTAAGGGTATGGTTCTCAGTAACGAATGTAAGAAGGTTGTTTTTATATTGATTAAATCCAGTCACAGAATTTCCTCCGCTTATAGTTTCATCAAATTTAAACCAAGTTATTAAATCAGGGTCTTCTTTGTCTTTAATATAAAGGTCAACATAATAATTGTGGTTAATAGTATAATCGAATGTGATTTTGATTTTGTTATTTTCTGCTGAAAGGTTTTCAAATACGTGATGACTTTCGCTTGTCATTCCTTTAACATGGTTAACGTCTGTAAGCCAAACAGTGAATACTTCATTTTTATATACATTGCTGAGAAATGAAATGTCAAACACTAAATTTTCTTTCCAAGTTTCAACAGAAATTTCATTTGCAACTGTAAGTTTGAAAACAAGTTTTCCTGTTTGAGATGGAACATTTCCATTTGCAAAGTTAATTTCAATCCAACTGTAACCAAGTGAAACTTTTGATGTGTCAATGGTGATGTATGCACCATTAATCAGATTGCTTAAAGATGCGAATTCTTTTTCAATTTTAATTGCATCTTCAGGGATTGAAGTTGTGTTTGAAGATAATATGTTTGTTCTTAAAATTGTCATATTTGAGCTATTTATTGTGGTTTTAAGTGCTACTATTCCAGTGTTTGGAACAACGGTTTTTGTGTTAGATTTATTGAAAGACACAAATGGGCGAGAAGAACTGTCGCTTGCAAGAACTTCTACATAGTCTTCAAGAATTGCAGAAACTGTAACGTCTGAAGTTGGCATAAAGAATGTGAAGGTTCCATTACGATTTTGAGATACTGTTTCGTTTCCATATTTAATGCCTACAAGCTTTTTGTCTGCTGTTTTTAAAGTTACTGTAATTGTGATCTGATCAAAAGCTTCTGCTTTTGTTCTATTTGAAGAAAGTTCATATTCAGTGCTTGTTTCAAGAGTGATATTATATTGATTTGGTTTTAAGCCTGGATCATCTCCGCAAGCTGCAAAAATGAAAGAACAAAGCACACAAACAAACATTGTTAAGATTGTTTTAATTTTTTTCATGGGGTTCTCCTTTTTTTGAGTAAGTGTATCATAGAATATTTTTTAAGTAAATCAAAATTTAATATTTTGCTAAAGAAACATGAAATCGACAAATTCATAAAAAATGATTAATATTTAAGCTTTATATTTTAGACAAAGCCGTTTTGTTTATGTTATAATCGGTTTCGGGGAATAGATAAATTTTTTTAGGTAGGGTTAAATGTCAAGCTTAGAAGAGTTCAGAGATTTTGTTTTAGAAGAACTTAGAAATCTTGGCGACATTTTCTATAAGCCAATTATGGGTGAGTTTTTGCTTTATTATGATGGAATTTATTTTGGCGGAATTTATGATGATAGATTTATGGTTAAAATGACCAAAACAAATGAAAAATTCAATCTTGAAAAAGAACTTCCATATGATGGGGCAAAGCCTATGCTTGTGGTTTATGATTTAGATAATGTTGAGTTTTTAACAGATTTGGTTTTGACAACTGTTGAAGGGCTTAAAAATGAAAAGGGCGGAAAGAAGAAATGAGAAATAAAGTTGTAACAATTTGTGGAAGCATGCGTTTTGCAAAACAAATGATTGAGATTGCGGCAGGGCTTGAAAGAAAATATGGCTGGTGTGTTATTCAGTGTGTATATTGTGTTGACATTGAGTCTATCACAAATGAAGAAATGGAAAACATTATCAATGCACACCGACAAAAAATTGACATTAGCGATGCAATTTATGTTGTGAATATTAATGGATATATCGGAAGTTCAACAAACAGTGAAATTCGCTATGCAATTGAAAAGGGAAAAGAAGTCATATATCACGAAACAAGAGAAAAGGAAAATTGATAAACAAAAGCCACCAAGTGTTTGGTGGCTTTTTTGTGAGTAATATTATTATTGTTTTAATATTTTAGATATGTTTTTTTAAAATCTGTCAGGAGAAGAAAGTTCTTCTTCACAGTTTTCAACAATTTTTGCAATGTCATATATAATGTTTCCAGCAAGCTCTGGGTTTTGTTTGTCATGCTCTTCAAGATGTGTGTCAACCACAAGAGAAAGTGTGTTGTTATAATCTTCATAGTCAAGTGTGCTGTTTGGAAAATGGTGGCAAAATCTTTGAGCACAATTGATAAATTTGTTAACAGCATTAAATTCAATTTTATCGGCGGCTTTGATTGCTTCTTCTTCATCAAAAGTTTGATAAAATGTTTGATTGTAGTGTGCTTGATAGCGAAGGGGCATATATGAGTGGAATTTGAAATTTTTAATGCCATTATCTTCCATATATGTTGCAAAAATGGTGAAGGCAACAAGCGCAGAAGGTGAAACTTTGGCAATGTCATCTTCAGGATCAATGTTTTTGTTAACCGCACGAAAATGACGGTCAAGTTTTTTGAAAATTGGAGTTTTCTCAAGATTCTTTTTATTTTGAATTGAATATACATGGACGTTTTTATTGTTATCAAAACCAAAAGTGATTTTTGGAAGAGTGAAAGATTCTTTCTCGTCTGAAAGAAAGATTTTCATTTTATATGGTGCTTCAAGGTTAGAACCGCATTTTGAAATTTCACCATAAACATCATAGCCAAGATATGATCCAAGATAGCGAAGTTTTTTTGAGCATTTGTTTTGAATCATTTGTTTGCGATGGTCAATATAACTATAAATATTTTCAAAATCGCTTGGAGTTGAGTTAACGAAAATATCAAAAATCAATTTTTTTCTAAAATTTGTGTCGTCAAGGCACCAATAATCTTTTTCATGACGATAGAAATGTTCGGCAAGTGGAAGATATTCGTCAAGTTTAGAAATGAGAACTTCTTTGTTTGGAAATTTTAAAACCGGAAGAAGCATTGTGTCGGCTTCTGGTTTTTTTTCATTTGTCAGAAATTGGACATAAAATCTCCATGAAGAGTTAAGGTCGTTTGTTTTAAGTTCAACAATTCCTTTTTCAGCTTCGGCTAAAATTTCATCAAGAAGTTCAGATGTTGTTTTTTCCACACTTTTTTCTCCATATTTTTTATAATAATATTATATCATTTTAGGCATTTTTTGTCAATGACTGCGGGTTTTCGGGGATATGAGAAAATGTGGTTGTGAAAAATATACAAAAATTTTAATGAGAACATTTTTGTTTGCGAAGAAAACGTGAAATCATATATAATTGAAAGAAAGGGGGAATGACACATGACAGATATTGAAATTGCAAATAGCATAAAAATGGAGAAAATAACAAACATTGCTAAAAAAATTGGCATAAAGAATGAAGAGCTTGAACTTTATGGACAATATAAAGCAAAAATTTCCGAAAAAAAATTAAATCCAACAGGCAAACTTGTTTTGGTAACGGCAATCAACCCAACAAGTGCAGGTGAAGGGAAAACAACTGTTTCAATCGGACTTGCCGATGCTTTCACTTGTTTAAAAGAAAGCGTGTGTCTTGCTCTTCGTGAACCATCGCTTGGGCCAGTGTTTGGAGTTAAGGGTGGTGCAACTGGTGGTGGATATAGCCAAGTTGTTCCAATGGAAGACATCAATCTTCATTTCACTGGTGATTTTCATGCAATCACTTCAGCAAACAATTTGCTTTGCTCATATATTGACAATCATATTTTCCAAGGTAATGCTCTTGAAATTAATCCAGACAAGGTTGTTTTCAATCGTTGTTTAGACATTAACGATCGTGCACTTCGTGAAATTGAAGTGTGCAAAGGTGCAAAAAACGGAACACCAAGAAAGGAACGTTTCAACATTACTGCTGCAAGTGAAATTATGGCGATTTTGTGTCTTTCAAAAGATCTTGAAGACTTAAAGGAACGTCTTGGCGATATTCTTGTTGCATATACTTTAAAAAACAAACCAGTTTATGCAAGAGATTTAAAAGTGCATGAAGCAATGGCAATTTTGCTTAAAGACGCAATCAAACCAAACCTTGTTCAAACTCTTGCACACACCCCAGCAATCATTCATGGCGGGCCTTTTGCAAATATTGCTCATGGTTGCAACACAATCATCGCAACAAAAATGGCAATGAGCCATGCAAAATATACAATTACAGAAGCTGGTTTTGGTGCAGACCTTGGTGCAGAAAAATTTCTTGATACAAAATGTAGAGTTGCGGGGCTAAAACCAAATGCGGTTGTTATTGTTGCAACTGTCAAAGCTTTAAAACTTCATGGTGGTGAAGACAAAAACAATCTTCAAACTGAAAATGTTGAAGCTGTTAAAAAGGGAATGGCGAACCTTGTTCGTCATGTTAAAAACATTGTGAATGTTTATCATTTGCCTTGTGTTGTTGCAATCAATAAATATACATCAGACACAAAAGCTGAAATCGAAGTTATTGAAGATGGTGTTAAAGATCTTGGTGTTAAAGCAATTGTTGCAGACGTTTGGGGAAAAGGTGGAAAAGGAACGATTGATCTTGCAAAAGAAGTTATAAATCTTTGCGAGAAAGATAATAGCGGTTTCACTTTCTCATATGATGTTAATGATAAAATCAAAAAGAAAATCAAAGACATTGCAACAAAAATTTATGGTGCTGGAAGTGTTACATATTCAGAAAAAGCGCTTGAAGACATTAAAGACATTGAAAAACTTAAAAAAGACAAACTTCCAATCATCATTGCAAAAACACAATATTCATTTTCAGACAACCAAACATTGCTTGGAGCACCAAGTGGGTTTGAACTTCAAATTAAAGAACTTCAACTCAGAAATGGTGCAAGATTTATTGTTGCCGTTGCAGGAAACATGCTTTTGATGCCAGGTCTTAGCAAAGCACCAGCAGGTGAAAAAATGCATATTAATGAAAAAGACGGGAAAACCGTGATTGAAGGATTATTTTAAAAATAAAAAAAAGAACACCAAATTTTGGTGTTCTTTTTTTGAAGAATTTTATACTTGTTTTTGACCATTTGCCTGTTTAAGCGAGTTTGCAAGTTCGCTCATTGGAACAATTTCAATGCCCATGTCTTTAACATTTTTAACAGCATCGGAAATTGCTTTTGCGGTGTTCTCGCCACCATGTGATCCGACATGACCAATGATGATTGCATGACCCTTTGTTTTTGCCATTTCTGCTCCTGTCATAATGTGGCGGAACACTCCTTCATATGACTTGTTTCCGCCTGGTTCCAAAAATTCGTCTCTGCCAAGATAAAGAATGTGTTTTTCGTTTGCAACTTTTGCACATTGAGTGTTTATGTGTGTTCGGCTGTCAACAAAGAAAAGGTTGTGTTCTGAGGCATAGTCATATATATGTCTCATGGTTTGAGTGTCTTGGCAAACTCCCGAGCCAATGTGAATGTTAAAACCTTTTGCACCTTTAACAGTTTCAAGGGCTTTTGAAATTTTTTGATTTACTGTTTCTTTGCTGTCGCCCGTGCAAATATAGTTTGGGCCATACCATGAAAGTGGAAGAGAAACATGAGCTTGCATTGGCATGTGCAAAATCACTTCTTTTCCGCTATCCAAAATTTGCTGGCTGTTTTTTTCAGAGTTGTCAAGGTTTGGCATTACGGCACAAGTGAGTGGTGCATCAACTTTAAGCATGGTTTCAACACCAGATTGATCATATCCGCCAAAGTCGTCAATTATGATTGCCATTTTAGGCGAAGAGTTTTCTGCCCAAACCTTTTCGCCTGAAAGTGGAGAACAAATCATGCCAAGCCCCACGGCGAAAAGTGTTAAAGATAAAAATATAGATAAAAGTTTTTTCATATTAATGTTTTGTGCAACCTTTAAAATTTTATGCAAAGTTCATTTTACTGTTTTATGGTTTGACATTTTGAAATTATGCTTGTATATTTAAAGCATGAAACTTTCAGGAACCATTAAAGACATAATTTTCAGAAATAACGAAAACGATTATACCATTTTAGAGATTTCTCAGGGTATGCTTTCTTGTGTTGCAACCGGAAAATTTCCCATTGTTGGTGTTGGTGAAGAGGTTGAACTTGAAGGTGAATTTCAAAACAATGCAAAATATGGCAGACAGTTTGTTGCAACAAAAATTCATATTAGCGAACCAACCGATGAAGAAAGCATTGTGAAATATCTTTCTTCGGGGTTAATTTCGGGGGTTGGAATTGTAACTGCTTCAAATATTGTTAAAGTTTTTAAAGGTGAAACACTTTCAGTTATAGAAAAAAATCCTGAAAGGCTTGCACAAATCAAGGGCATAAGCAAACGAAAAGCTCTTGAAATTTCGCAAACGTTTTCAAACATTAAAAAAATGCAACAAGCAGTCATGTTTCTTCAAAAATATGAAATTTCAACAAATATGGCTGTAAAGATTTTTGACAAATATAAAGAAAGAACCGAGAGCATTTTAACAAAAAATCCATATAAACTTATTGAAGATGTTGAAGGCATCGGTTTTAAAACAGCAGACAAAATTGCTTTTAACATGGGAATTGAGAAAGACAGTCAATTCCGTTTGCGCGCTGGAATTTTGTTTTGTCTTGGCGAACTTGCAGATAAACAAGGCTCAACTGTGATAGAACGTGAAAAACTTACTGAATCTGCTGTAGGGGTTCTTGAACTTCCAGAAGAATATAAGTCGGAAATTGAATCGCAAATTACAACTCTTGAAATTGAAGGTTTGATCAAAAGCACAACACTTGGCGATCAAGAAGCGGTTGCAATTTCAAAATTATATTCAATGGAAAAATATATTGCTGACAAACTTAAACTTTTGCTTCAAAGTTCAGAAGAAATTCATCTTGATCTTGATGCAGACATTGACGAGTTTGAAAGAGTGAACAACATTTTGCTTCACAGCGGGCAAAGAAAAGCAATCAAAACCGCAATTGAGCAGGGCGTTGTGATAATCACTGGTGGCCCAGGAACTGGGAAAACTACAATTATAAAGGCAATTTTAAAAATTTTGACGGCTCGTGGAAAACAAGTTCAACTTCTTGCTCCAACAGGAAGAGCTTCAAAAAGAATGGAAGAGCAAACAGGGAAAAGTGCATCTACAATTCACCGTGGGCTTGAAATGGGTTATACAAACGGAAAACTTTGTTTCACAAGAAATGAGAACAATCCTCTTGATGCCGATGCAATTATTGTTGATGAAGTTTCAATGATCGACCTTTATGTTGCATCTGCACTTTTGAAAGCAACAAGACTTGGAACAAAACTTGTTTTTGTTGGCGATAAAGACCAGCTTATGAGTGTTGGTGCGGGCAATGTTCTTGCGGATATGATTGCTTCAGGTGAAATTCCTGTTGTTGAGCTTTCGCAAATATATCGTCAAGCAGAAGACAGTAAAATCATTGTCAATGCGCACTTGATAAATGATGGTGAAATGCCAGACCTTGCTGCAAAAAGCAATGACTTTTTCTATAGTTCAAGCTTTGTTCCAGAGCAAGTTGCTGGTGAAATTGTTGAAATGGTATCTTCAAGAATTCCGAATTTTAAGAAAGATATAGATTCTTCAGACATTCAGGTTATTGCGCCAATGAAGTCTGGAATTGCGGGCACAAACAACCTTAATATTTTGCTTCGTGAAAAACTTAATCCAGCATCAAGAGATAAAGAAGAAATAGAAGTTCACAAAAATGTTTTCAGAGTTGGCGATAAGGTTATGCAAACTTCAAACAACTATGAGCAAGAGTGGATCAAGCAAGAAGGTGACAACATTATTGGTGGAATGGGCGTGTTTAATGGAGACATGGGACATATTGATTTCATAAATCCAAAAAGCGGAGAAGTTTATGTAACGTTTGACGATGGCAGACGTGCAGGCTATTCGATTGTTGACCTTGAAGATCTTGTGCTTGCCTATGCAATTACAATCCATAAAAGTCAAGGAAGCGAGTTTGATGCTGTCATAATTCCAATTCTTGGCGGAAATCCGATGCTTTATAATAAAAATCTTTTATATACAGCGGTTACTCGTGCAAAAAAAATGGTTGTTTTGATTGGAAAGAAAAACAACATTTATCATATGATTAAAAATGAATATCAATCAAAACGAAACACTCTTTTGAAAAAGTTTTTGCAAGAGAACACATATGCTTTGTCATAATTTGTCAAAATCTCCGATATAATTTATCAGGAGATTTTTTATATGGAAAATAAAAATGAAATTAAAATTGAAGGAAAACCGCATCAAGCAACAATTGATAATCGAAAAAGAATCATGCTTACTGGTGTGCTTGAAGTTTTAAGCAGTGTTGACAAAACTGTTGTATGTCGCATTTCTGGGAAAATATGTTATATTTCTGGAAAAGATTTGCGTGTTTCAAAACTCAGCCTTGAAGAAGGAACACTTATCATTGATGGTGAGATTGATGGACTCTGCTATAAAGATGCACAGTCAGGCAAATCATTTTTCAAAAGGATTTTTAAATAGTGGGTTTTGCAGGAACTTTTTTTCAGGCTGTTGTTTTCATTTGTTTTGGAATGGTTGCGGGGGCACTTTTCAGCATTTTTTCACTTTTTTCAAGGTCTATGAAAAACAATTTGATTGTGACGTTTGTTTCTGATTTTTTTGCACCAATTGTTTCTGTGGTTGTGTTTTTGATTGCACTTTTTCGTTTTGAAAGTGGAAAAATTTCAGTTTTTTCAGTTCTTTCTTTTTTGATTGGACTTCTATTTGTTTTACTTTTTGTGCAAAATTTGTTTGTCAAGGGCATAAAAGCGGTGTATAATAAGTTAAAATTAAAGAAAAAATCATAGGGGGAAATTACGAATGACAAAAACAAAACTTGAAAACATTGTTCGCCTTGTAACAATTCTTGCAACATTATTTTTAGTGTTTATGACAATCTTGGCAATTTCGCTTTATGCAAAAGCTGGGGTTTTGGCGAGCAAGAATGCATCGCTTGACAATCAAATTAAGAATCTTAGCATTACAAGAACTGAACTTGAACAAGGAATTGCAATCAGAAAGAGTGATGCATATATCGAGCAACAAGCAAGAGAAAACCTTGGAATGATCAAGGAAAACGAAACTCTTTATATTTTCGATTAAGAAAAAGCCCACAATTTTGTGGGCTCTTTTTTTGTGAAAATTTATGAGAGATAGCCAGTGATAGACAAAACTGTTGTTCCGTTTGCAGGAACTGTAATGCTGCTTCCATTAACTTTTGTAACAACAAGTTCTTTTGATGGTGAAAGAGTATAGTCAGTTGAAACAAGAGTTGTTTCACTTGCTGTTCCAACCTTCATTTTGAGTGATGTTACAGTGAATGCACTTGGAAGTTGGTCGGTTATGTTTGAAACCGTAATTTCTTCACTTTCGCCATTAGAGATTGTCAGAAAATAGGTGAAAGATTGATTTGGAACAACAGTAGAAGCTGATGCACTTTTTGCAATTTCAACATCAGATGTTGAATTTCTTGTAATTGTGCTGTTTGTAAAGCCTGTAACTGTTCCAGAAGAAGTATATCCGATGCCTTCAACACTGTTTGTAATTTCTGTTATTGTTGTTGGAAGGTTAAACACAACTTGAGCTTTATATGTCAGTGTCATGCTTGCTCCAACACCAAGTTGTTGAAGGGTGAATGTGAGTGGGTTTGTTGCAACTGGTGTTACAGAATAGGTTTGAGTGCTTGTTGTAAGTTTTGCACTTGAAACAACATATGCAAGGTTGCCACCGCCAAGATTATCAATTATTCTTACTCCGGTGAAATATGTTGAGCTTGTGTTTGTGATTTTGATTGTATATGTTACAATGCTTCCAACGGTGAAAGTTGTTGGCGAAGCGGTTTTCACAAGCGAAATTCCACTTGAAGTGTTATATGTGATTTCAAGATCATTTGAAGAAATTGTTCTTGAAAGTGAATCGCTTGGCGAAGTGTAAGATGCTGTTGCGTTATTCATGATTGTTGCCATATTGTCCTCCTTTGAAAATTTGGCGAGATTATCGCCACTTTATCTTATGAAGTGTGGGAGTTTTTTGTGTGCGAAATTTGACAAGTTTTGTGACAGTTGCAATTTTTTTTAAGCTGTGATATAATATTAATGTGTCGAGCATAGATACATGCTTTTCCGGACTGTAACCAATATTCCAACTCACATTAGTGTTGCACATAGATATTTGGCTCTCACTGGTGCCAGAAAAAAGTTGTGGTTGTGTTTTGGAATTGAAAGGCATCACAGGTCTCGACCAACTTGGTAAACCTATCCCAAGAAAACTACCTGCAGATTCTTGCTTTTTTGTGGAAATCTGATTTATAAGTCTTGGCAAAGATGAACGAATCCGAAATTCAATCTATGGTGGCAAGGTGAAAGATCTTTAAGGTATAATCAAAGAGGTTTTATGTTTAGCGCTAATTTTATAATTGCGCAATTGTTGGGATTTATGGCACTTTTGGTTTATTGTCTTTCCTATGTTGTTAAAAGCCGAACAAAGTTTTTGCTTTTTGCAACAATTGCGGAACTGCTTTATTCCTTGCCATTCATCTTTCTTGGATCAATCGGAACGGGAATAATTTCAATTGTTTCGTGCATTCAGAACCTTTGTTTCTTTCTTTATGAAAAGAAAGGAGAAAAGATGCCAACTTGGCAAGTCTGGACCTATGTTTCAGCTTTCACCTTGATTGGCCTTTTCACTGCTGAAACGATTTGGGACATTCTTCCAACAATTTCAAACGTTGTTTTAACTTTCGTGTTTAACATGAAAGACATGAAAAAACTTCGTTTGTATCATTTTATTCCAAGCTTGCTTTTGTTTGCGAACGATATTTTGGTTAAAGCATATGCCAATGCTATTGAAGACGGCTTTGAAGCAACTTTTTTGGCCGTTATGATTGCTTTGGACTGTGTAAGATCGCACGGGTTCAAAACCAAAATTAAAAGTGCAACACTAAACAAATTCCATTCAAGAATTCTTTGGCAAATGGGAGTTAAATTTAACTTGCAGTCCAACAAAGAAGAACTTGAAACTGGTGATAATCAAGAGTTGTTTGCAAACAAAGAAGCATTTGTTCCAATGGTTTTTTTGAAAAGAGAAACCCCAATACCCCCATCGTAGCTTTGCGGGGAAAAGAAAAAGAGAAGGAAAATTTCCTTCTCTTTTTATGTTTGATAAAATTTTAAATTATTGTTGGCTTTCGTTGATGATTTGTTTAACTTCTTTTTCTGCTTTTCTGAATTTTGCACTGAAAACAAGAGTTGTAATGGCATCGCAAACACCATCAACAATAAGTGAAACACCGGCAAAAATCATAACGTTTTCAAATGTTCCAAACATTACAACAACGCCAAGAGCAATTGTGATAATGCCAAGAGCAACAACACTCCACCAACCTTTTACATAGGCTCTTGAAAGTTCAATTCCTTCTTGCATTTTAACAATTCCGTCAATTAAAAGGAAAATGCCAAACACAACAGTGATAACAGCCATGATTGTTTCAGGTTTAACAAGACAGAAAATTCCAAAGACAATCATGAGAAGACTGAAAATGAAGATATATGATCCGAAAATTCTTTCACTGAAAATATATCTTATGCAATAGACAGCTCCAAGTGCAATGAAGATTGCTCCACCAGCATAGCACAAAACGTTGCTTGAAGAGTTTGGAAAACATAAGAACAAAACTCCAATAATGATTGCGAAAAGTGCTGTAAAGAGTGATTCCCATTTGATTTTCTTTAAATAATCTTTAATCATAATTTTTCCCCCTTTGCATATATTATAGTCTTTTGCAAATTTCTTGTAAATTATTTAAAACTTATTTTGAAACTGAAACGGCAACAAAATATTGTGAATTTGTGCAATCTTTCACTTTGTAAAATGTTGTTTTAATTTTCCCGCTTTTAAAACGAAGTGATGAAAACAATTTAAGTGTGCTTTCATAGGTTGTCCAACCTTTTGTGAAAGCATTGTTTTTGTTTGGTGAAATATAAAGGCGGAGAAGGGATTTCTTGTCAAAATATCGCTGTGCAACCTTTTTGTTGCATTTTGAAACAACTTGAATGTCGATTCCGACAGGCTTATCTGAGATGGCAACAGCGCAAAGATTTTTGCTGTGAGAAATGTTAAAAAATAAAGGAACATCAACAAAATATGGCTTTCCATATTGATTTGCTTTAATTTCTTTGTCGTCAATGTCAATTTGAAGCTCAGCAAACATTCTTTTTAAAAGAACATATGATGCTTTTGTTTGATTTTGCATTTTTTCTTGATGAAATGAATTATATTGAGAAAGAAAAAATTTGTTCAATATTTTTTTGTTGTCAAGTTTTTCACTTTCAAGATCAATTGTTTGCCAAACTAACATGATTTTCTCCTTTTGAAGATATGATATCACAACCTAATTTTTTTTGGCAAATAGTTTTTAAAAGTTCACGTTTTAACAATTGACAAAATATTATGAAATATGTTTTTATAATTTTCATTTATATGGCATTTATGGTTGACCAAATTTTTTATTTCCCTTATACTTAAAGAGAATAAAATACCATTGTGTTTTAAAAGGAGGGAACATGAAAAAGAAACTTAAATTTATTTTGTTTGCTTTTGCTGTGATTCTAATTTTGCCATGTGCATTTGTTTTCACAGGCTGCAAACCAAAAGAAACAGGCTTTTATGTTGTTTATAATGGCGTTCAAATTCAAGGTGGAACTTTGAATCTTAGTTTTGATAGCACCGAAACGATTGATATTGAAGGTAACATTCAAGCTTATGTAATGCTTAAAAAGAAGGCAGACAAAAAACTTGACCTTTCAAGCCTTGAAATCTCAAGCAACATTAAAGAAACAATTTCACCAGGTGACGAATATCAAGTTGAAATCAAATATAAAAAATTTAATGCAGTTAAAATTAACATTAAAATCAATAAACTTGAAAATTTGGTTTCAATTCAAAATTCTTCAAAAACATATGACGGGCAACCATTTACAACCGATGCCCTTGGAATTTCTGCAACAAATGATGCAGGAATGACGATTGAATGGTTTAAAGGGGAAACAAGACTTGCAGAGTTCCCAAGGAATGCAGGGGATTATCGTGTTCAAGTTTTAATTCCAGAAACAAAAACATATAAAGCTGTAAACAAAGTTATAGATGTCAAAATTTTGCAAGCAGAACCAGATGTTGATTGGAATTTGGTTTCAATTTCAGAAACATATCTTTCAACCGACACTCTTTCAAAAATTGCACTTCCAGAAAACTTTGCATGGAAAAATCCAGAAACAGTTTTAAGTGTTGGAACAAACAATTATACAGTTGTTTATACTCCAGCAGACACAAACTATAAATCTGTCGAAAAAGATTTTGCAGTTTCTGCAAATCAAGCATTTTTCTTGCCAACACAAAAAGAAATGCAATTTACCGGTGAAACAATCGAACTAAAAGCTGAAAACCTTATAGGCTTTGACGTGGCATTAATGGAAATTAAAGATGGACAAGATTTTGTTCTTCAAACTAATGCAGGAACCTATAATGTTAAAATTGGTTTTAAGGCAGGGGGTAGTGCTTGTTGGTTTGATGGAACAACTGAAGATAAAGATTTTGTTTGGACAATTTCAAAAGCAAAAGTTAAAGTTCCATATTACAAAACAAACTATGCTCTTATGCCACTTACTGGACCACTTACAATTTCATGGGAAAACGCAGAAGAAGTTTTCAAATTTTGCTGTTTATATAATGGTGATAATAACACAAACACAATAACATTTGAAAAACCAGTTAACACATATCTTGAATTTGCATTAAAAAGCCAAGATAACTGTGAGTGGGAAGATGGAACAACCAATAACATCACTCAAAGAATTAAAGTTGAGAGAGATGTTTTTGAAACAATAAAATATACTCCATTTGGCGGAACAGAAACAATAATTTCTACTGGTGAATTTTTGGAACTTAAAAAAACTTGCGTTGGTTCAACTTTCGAATTTGTTTTGAAAGATAAAACAATGGTTTTGAAAATTAACGAAAAAGTTGTTAAAGATGGCAGATTTGTTGTTGGCAGCGGAGAAAACAAGGTTTATGTCTATGTTTATGAAAAAGAAAATGATATAAGTTCATTGTTTTCACAAGGCGTTGAAGCATATTTCTATGCAACATCAGTTATAATTGATGGAAAGCAAGAAGACATCACTTTATATGAAAATGATTTTGATATTGATCTTAAAGAAGACCAAGATTCAATTACGGTTGTTCTTCCAAATGAACTTGAAAATTTTGATTTATCACTTGTTGTGGTTGATCATGAAAATGCATATAAAACATATCCAATCAATTCTTTGACGGTTGTTGTTAATAACCTTAAAAATGTTAAAATGTTTGTAATTCAAGAAAACAAACAAGTTGTTTCTATTGTTGAAGTTAATATCAATCAGTTCACAAGAATTGAAAGCATTTATGTGAATCGCATTAATGAATATACAGAGCATGAAGAACAAGTTTATTATCAAGTTGATTCAGATTCAAGTTTTTCTGGAATCATCAACAGAGTTACTGTAAATCTTAAACAAGGCTATCAAAATTTGACAATTGTTCTTAAAGATAAAAATGGAAATGTATTTACTGATTTTTCAAATTTAAATGGAAAAGAATATTTCTTTATAGTTGTTAAAGATGGTGAAAATGTTCTTGAAACAGTGAAAGTATATTATGGTTTTCTTGATGAAGTAAGTTTCATGGGGGAGAAAAATACTCTTAAAAATCAAATTGATTATTATTCTTTCTATGTTCGTGTTGATGATCCTAGCAAACTTGAAGAAGAAGCAAAAGGATATAACTCAAAGGTTAAATATGTGATAAATAACGGAAACCCTGTAACATTTGCAGCATTCGGAATGTATAGAGTTCCAATCAGCTTTACATATTCACTTTATAATAATTATACCATCACATATAGCACAAATCTTATTGTTAACTATTCAAAGAACATTGTAAATTTTGTTGAAAATTCTTCAAACATTAAATTTAGCTCTAAATATTTAAGAGATGGAAATACAATATATCTTCGATCAAACAACTATGCTGGTGGCTGTGGACTTGCAAATTTCAGAGCAATTTTAACTGACGGACAATATGTTGAAAATTCTATTATTCCAAAAGAAGGCTATACTTTGGAAAATGTTTCACTTGTTATCACCAAAGATAAGTTGTTTGGTTATCGTGTGGTCTTTAATAATAATGGAAACGAAGAAGTTTGTTATATCTATGAAGCAGTTTCTGGAATTTATGATGGAAATGCAGAAATAGACAGAGTTAAGATTGTTTCATATTTTGGTGAAGACAGAAAATGTAAAATTGAAGATGGAAAAATTTATGTTGAAAATTTAAAACAACTTGAAAACCTTGCAATTTTCACATCAAATGAAGAATCGCTTGTTAGAATTGAAGATCTAGAAGGAAAGCTTATTATTGCATCTGCACAACAAAGCCTAGACTATGTTGAAGCATATTTTGAAGCTGCTGGGACATATAACATGACAGTTATTGCACCAAATGGGACAAGCAAGACCTATCAAATCATCGTTACTGGTGAAAGTCTTGGAAAACCATTTGCAACTGTAAGTGCAGGCAAGGGTGCAGGCAAGGTTACACTTGAGGAAAGATTTGAAGAAGTTGAAGGCGGCGACCGTGATTTTAATGGCGATTTCATTATTGATGATAGTTCTGAAAATGTCATTTTTAATGGATATTTCGGGAAAGCAATGCTTTCAGAAATCAAAACCATTAAAGGCAAAGAATATCTTGATGTTACAATCTCTTCCGTGTTGATTGATAATTTCTATTTTGATGCAGACCATAAAAATTTAATTAATAATGGGCTCAACACTCTTGAAGTTTTTGAAACCGAAGACGAGCAACCTGTTAAATATGTAAGATTTTATGTTGCAATTGAACTTATAGGAATGAAAGTTACTGTTGAATGTAACGTATTTCTTGCAGATTTGCAAAAAGCGGGCGAATAACGTTGAATAAAAAAATAAAATTGGCGGGGCATCTCGTCAATTTTTTTTGGTGAAAAATTTGCTCTTGAAAACGACAATAAGAAGTGTTATAATTTTTGCGGAGAAAAAAATATGGAATATGTTTTATATGTCGATGACACTGCATTTGTGAAACAGGGTAATTCTAAAAATCTTGATGATGAAATTGTTTCAATTGTTGGTTGCTTGGTTGCGAAGCCAAATGTGCCTGCTCTTGAAAATGAAATTTCAAAACTTTCAAAAGAATTGAAAGATAAATATGATGTTTCAGAGTTTCATTTCACAGACATGTTTAACCGAAGAAATGGGTTTGAAAAACTTGAATCTATGGATTCTCTCATGTATATGGTTCATTTTGCTGCGCTTGTTCAAGCTTTTGATATTTCAATCATTACTCAAACAATAACAAAATCGAATCTTAAAAAATATAAGAGTTTGTTTGATTTATATGACATTGTTATAGACAAAAACAACTTTGCGCCAAAAGATAATAAACGTGCTGAAGAATATGGTTTACTTTTAAACATTACAAAGGCAAACAAATTTTTGAAAGAATATGACGAAGAAGATTATATCTCAAAAGTTGTATGCGATGAAGGAATAATGAGAGATGGGGCAGATGTGAACTTGAAATATCTTTATGAAGAAGGTCTTCCAATTTGCTTCAAATCTTCAGCAAAAGAGAAAAATCTTCAAGTTGCAGATTTTTGTGCATGGGGGCTTTCAAGAACAAAGCAAACAATGGGAAAATCTCAGGGTAAAGCAATGAAGCCATTTGAACTTAATATCATGAGAATTTTAGAGAATATTGTGGAAAACTATGTTAACATTGACACTGTTGTTTCAGATGTTGAGAATGGCATAAACATTGATAAAACAATTGAAGAATTTGCAAAAGATGAATGATAAAAACACCGAATATGACGGTGTTTTTTTATATGAAATATTTGTGCAACTTGCACAATTTTTGTATATTTTATACAAAAATATGGCTTCAAAGTGAAGATGAAAACGAGTTTCGTTGTTTGAATTTTGATTAGTTTTTAGGTTTTTTGTTTATAATTTGGTCATAAATCATTGTATTTTTTGATTTTATAATATATAATTAAATTATCATATATAGGGAAGGTATTTTTATGAATGCAGGTTTAATTCCAACCGCCATTGTAAGTTTGTTCTTGGTTTGCATCATTCTCGGCTTCTTGTTTGGCTGGTTCAGAGGCTTTTCTAAATCTCTTGTAAGATTTATTATAGTGCTTGCTGTAACAGTTTTAGCTTTCTTTGTTGTGCCATCAATTACAACTGCGGTTTTAAAAATGGACATTTCAAAACTCAACATCAATATTGGTGGGGTTTCGGCTGTCACACTTGGTGATCTTATCATTGATCTTATTGAGCAAGTTCCAATTGTTCAAGATCTTATAGAGTCAAGCCCAACACTTGCATCTGTGATTACTCTTGTTCCACAAATGCTTGCAAATGTTGTTTTGTTTATTGCTTTCTTCTTTATTTTCAAATGGTTCTCTATGATCATTTATTGGATTATTGCTGGAATCTTTTTCTCTAAGAAGAAAATGGGCGACAAAGATCGTCACAAATTTGTTGGTGCCGTTATCGGAACAGTTCAAGGCTTTTTGGTTGCAATTGTTTTAATGGTTCCAATTTTTGGAGTTGTTGAAACATCTCGACCAATGGTTGAAGCAATTCGTGCAGAACAAGCAGCTGCATCTACAAGTGAAAGCACTGAAGAATCTGCATCTGGTTTTATATATACAGTAAATGAAGAAGGTTCAAGTGAAACTCCAGGAGGAGAGGGCTCAAGTGAAACTCCAGGAGGTGGGGGCTCAAGTGAAACACCAGGAGGTGAGGGCTCAGGCGGAACTTCTGAAGAAGAGAAAAACAATAAAGACATCAAACAAACAGTTTATGACGTTACAGATGAAACTGGAAAATATGTTGATGCATTTGATAAAGTTTGGATTGTAAAAGTTATGAAGGCTCTTAAAATTCAAGATTTGTCAGTTTCAATGTTTGATAACCTTACAACCGTTAAAGACAGAGATCTTGAAGTTTCACTCAGAAATGAAGTTAAAGTTGTTGCTTCTGCATATCCAGGACTTTCTGGTTTGATTTATGGCGATGCCGACATTGAAAATGCAGAAACCTATGATAATGTTAAAGAATCTTTTGACAAACTTTATGCATCTCCAGTTCTTTCTGGGGTTGTTTCAGAACTTGTTCCAAAAGCTGCAACTCGTTGGTCAGACACAAGCTTGGCAGAAGAAGATAGAAAGTTCTGTGGAATTGCAAAACCAGATTTTGGTGATGCTGCAACAAACCGTGTGTTTGATGCACTTCTTCTTAACCTTGCAACTCAAGAAGATAGTGAAGAACTTAAAAAAGATATTGACACTTCAATTGATGTCATGAAACTTTGCTGCACATCAGGAATTGTTACTGCTGTTAAACACAATGGCGATCTTATGGAAGTTCTTTTGAAAGACACAAATGAAAACCTTGTTTCAAACATCATTGATCTTTCTTTAAACAGCAGCACTCTTAAAGAGTGTTTGCCAGATATTATTAACCTTGCAATGAGCAAAGTTTATACTGCTCTTAACATTACTGATGCTCCTGAAATTCATGGTAATCTTACAACTGAAGAATGGCAAACTGAAAAACTTGTTCTTCAAAATGTATTTAATAATGTTTTAAGACTTTATGACGGAATCAACAAAGGCACAAAAGAAGGTAAAAATGCTCTTGATTGTCTTGATTTTGCTGCTCTTGGAAGAGCATTTGACGGACTTCGCAGTTCTAAACTTTTGTCTGAAGGTTCACTTTCAATCATGACAAAACTTATGGATTCTGACTTTGTTGTTGGTGCTGATGTAACAATCATGGCATCATTCAAAGAAAAAATGACAGCGGTTTGGAATGATCCAACAGTTAAAATGGAAGACACATTTGTTGCTGTTCAAAATGCACTTGTTCTTGCAAAAGATCTTAAAAATGCAGAGACAGAAATCACTCCAGATAACATTGGTGAAATTATCAATGGTCTTAAAGATAACGAAACATTGAAAGGCACTGTCAATGAAATTCTTAACAACGAAGAAACTATGAAAAAGCTTGGACTTGACGAAACAACTGCTGGGGTTGTGAAAGAAACAATTTCTTCTGTAATCAACCACGAATACAGTGCAGAAGCTGGCGAAGATATTCAAAAAGATATTAACGCTATTTCGGAAGTTTATAACGTTGCAAACAAAGTTATGAGCTCTCAAACTGAAGTAACTTTGGAAAAAACAGACACAGACAAACTTGTAGAATCAATTGCAAATTCAACAGTAATCAAAGAAAACCTTACAAAATCAGGCAGCAAAGTTGGAAATCTTGATTTCACAAAACTTGATACAGGAACAAAAACAAACCTTACAGAATCAATCAAAGGAAATAGTAACCTTACTGAAGCAGAACAAAATGCTTTGCTTGCTTTGTTTGGAGTTAATGCTTAAAAAATTTATATGCGGAAGAAATTCCGCATATTTTTTTTGCAAAAAATTTGTTGTGTCTTGAAAAGCAAAAGAAAATATTGTATAATCTTTCAAAAGGAGAGAATATGAAACCTAAATTTTACGTTTTTCTTGATATTGATGGCACAATGTGGGACATGAAAGACCTTAAAAATAGAAATAGATATCTAATTGAAATGAATCCAGAAAGTGGGAAAGCACTTACAATTCTGATGGATAGTTTGAATGCTCAATATGATGCAGACCTTGTTATAACTTCAAGAAGACGCATCGACTGGCAAGATTGTTTAAATTTCTTTTATTCTGCGGGTTATGATATTGACAAATATAATCCACACATGACGCATTTAAAATGTGTGAACAAACCTCGTGGGGTGAAAATTGCAGAATATATGTATAACTCTGAAAAGGGACACACAGAGAAAAATCAAAGATATTTTCTTCGCCTTTTTGAAAAACCACTTGCAAGAAAACTTGGGCAAAAAATGACAAAGCGTTTTGTTGTTATTGATGACGACATGCGTCCAATCGAAGGCATTTTGCCAGATGATAACCTTATCCATACTAGTAAGCTTATTCAGGCACTTAACATTGAAATGGTTGAAAATTTCTTGAAAAGAAATAATATTGAAATTTTAAAAAACAACCATTCAGAGTGTGCAAATTCAGAGCTCGAAATTTCAAAAAACAGTTTAAAGCAAGAAATTGAAAAAGAAACAAATGATAACGAAAATGAGATGGGTGCGGAATAATTGTTCGCACTTTTTTCATCTAGATTTGGCTTAAAATTGGGGCTTGAAATGTTGAAAAATATATGGTAAAATAGAGATACAATTAAATATAGGGGTGCGATATGGCAGATTCACAAGAAATTTTCTTCTCAGGACTTACAGAAGGTGTTCAGGGTTTAAACTCTTATCTTAACAGTGATGAATCAGGAGAATGGAACCTTAGAAGGGTTAAAAAATTCATTAAAAGTGAGGATTTTAAAAAGAGAGATTATGGTATCACTCGCAAACTCTATTTAATGTTTGATCCAAATCAACGTGTTTCTTCTGACATTTTGAAAAAACAAGTTGAGCTTTATGTTGACCTTTTGAATGAAGGATATGACGTTAAAGCAAATTTCCCAGAATTTGATGGGTTTGTTGAAACAATGTTTAAAACAAACATTACAAAAGTAAGCAACGACAAACTTTATGCACTTCTTCATGCAATGGATCGCAGAAAAGATGGTGTTTCAACCGAAGCAATTGATGAGTTTGAGTCAAAAATTCCTGTTTTATATACTCAGGATATTGACACAATGACAAATCGCCGTCTTAGCATTTTGATAAATTATATCAAAGACATGAAATATGAAGATCTCACAACAGAACAACAAAGTTTTGTTATTGGTCTTTTCAATCGTTGTGCTGTTAAAACAGAAACAAGCGACAACAATCGTAACAAACTTTCAACCTTTGAATGGTTTAAAGACAATGCATCAAACTATTTCAGTCAATTTAATAAAGCTTTCTTCAATGTTGGGCTATATGAACAATCAATCTTAGACGAGCCAACAAAGAAAATTCGTTTTCAATATCTTTGCAAATATGCCGATTTGCAACACGATTTCATCAATGAAATGGAAGAGTTGGCAGATTATCACGGAATGTCTGTTGCAAGAGTTTTATATCGCTCTTCTGAAGACAGAGTTTATAGAACTGCATCTTCTTGCGTTTCAAAACTTGGTGTTCCATCATTTCCAGAATATGATGAGGGCTCTTCATTATTTTTGAAATATTATTTAAGAGAACCAAGAGAATATAAAACCAGTGTAACATCAAAAATGCTTGGAATATTCCGCTCAATGGTTGAATATAAACTTAAAGATGCATCTTACACCGGCACTGTTGAAGACATTGCAAAAAAACTTTCATGTTTTGTTAAAACAAAGAAAATGAATGAAGAACTTATGGATATTGTTTTGAAATATAGAAGAGAAGATCAATATGCACAAGGATATCGCAGAGCTGGTGAATGGCTTGTTGACTTGGTGCACCTTGACGAACTTTCAAGAATTCCAAAATATGAACTTGTTCCACCACTTGACAAAAAAATCGTGGAATCAAAAGCTCCAGCAAAATTGGCAAGTGCAACAACTCAAGGTGAAAGGGTTAGAACTTTTAATCCTGAAAGTAAAAATGGATACACTCAACTTTCACTTTTTGAACTTGGCGAAGATGAATAACAAAAACCACCATTTTGGTGGTTTTTTTATTGAAAAGAAAGAATTTGTTTTTTGGTGAATGGTGTGTTATAATGAAAACATGAGTGAAATTGAAATTAAACACCATGTCGAATGTTCAAAGAATTTATGCAAAAGTTGTTCCAATTTTCACAAATACTTATGGACGGGGAATGACAAACAAAATTGGTTGGCTTGGAAATAGCATTATTGAATATTTATAAAAGGTTTAATATTTGTCCAGTTCAAGGAAAGAAAGAAGCATATTTTGCAATGTGTTTAAAGGAGAAAAAATGAAAGCAATAATTCAAAAAGTTAAAAGAGCAACACTTTACAGCGAAGGTGAGAAATTTAGTGAAATTCAAAATGGAATGCTTGTTTTGTTTGGAGTCTCGGTTTCTGATGACATTTCAAAGGTTAGACAATTTGCAGATAAAATTTTAAAACTTAGAATTTTTGACGATGAAAATGGAAAAATAAACAAGAATCTTTTTGACATAAATGGGGAAATCATGATTGTGAGCAATTTTACCCTTTATGCTTCACTTAAAGGCACTAATCGCCCAGATTTTATCAACTCTGCAAAGCCCGACAAAGCTGAAGAAATTTATAATCAATTTGTCGCTGAACTTTCAAAACAAGCAAAGGTTAAAACTGGAGTTTTCAGAACATATATGGAAATTGAAACAGTTCTTGATGGTCCGGGAACATATGAATATGAAATTTAAAAAAACACTGCAATTGCAGTGTTTTTTTGTTTGTTAAGTTTTAACCAAAAGCTTCAATAATTAGTTTTTCAATGTCTTGATCGGAAATTGTGATTGATTCACCAGTGTTTGCTGTATAGAGCAAATATTCAATGTTTCCATCGCCGCCCTTGATTGGTGAAACTGTAATGTCTTTAATTTTAAATCCGTTTTCTTGCCAGAAAGAAAGCACGTTTTTTATAATCTGTTTATGAATTTTTGGGTCTTTTATGACACCTTTATATTTTTTTGCAATGTCCTTTCCGCATTCAAATTGTGGCTTTATCAGAGAAATGATTTCAACCTCTGCATTTTTAAAAAGCTCTTTAAGTTTTTGAATAATTGGAAGAATGGAAATGAAAGAAACGTCAATAACAACAAGATTTGTCCCTGCAATTTGTGATTTTTTGATTGTTCTGAAATCGGTTTCTTCCATTGAAACAACTTTTTTGTTTGATTTGATTTTTTCATGAAGTTGATTTTTTCCAACATCAATTGCATAGATTTTTTTAATGTTGTTTTGAAGCAAAACATCAGAAAATCCACCAGTTGAAGAACCAATGTCGGTTGCAATTTTTCCAGAAACAGAAATGTTAAAGGTTTCAAGAGCTTTAACAAGTTTGAAAGCTCCACGAGAAACATATTTGTTTGCTTCTTCTTGAATTTCAATTTGTTCTTGTGAAAGAACATCGAATTTTTGCGAAGGGGAAGTGTAAACCTTTCCATTCACTTTCACTTGCCCTTGTTTTATTGCTTTTTGTGCCTTTTCTCTGCTTTCAAAAATGTTAAGGTCTTTTAAAATGTTGTCGAGTCTTTGTTTTTCCATATTGTTCCTATGCGGTTTTGCGATTGTCTATAACGAATTTTGAAATTGTGAAAACAAAAGTGTTTTTAACTTTTGTTGCTTGGTTTTTAAATTTAACATTGTGAACATAAAGATTAACGTTCGTGTTGGTATGGCCGCTTCTCTTATAAAGCGAATTTCCGGTTGAAGATTCAAGATATTTTTTGTCTCGTGCAAGAGCAAGCCCACCGGTTTCATGGTCAGCTGTAATTATGATTGCAGTGTTATTGTCATGAGCTTTGTCATAGGCATAAAGAGTGTTTGCAACGTCAAAAAGTGTGTGAACTTCTGCAAGGGCAGGAAGAAGATTTTTCTTGTGACTGAACTTGTCAATGTGTGCACATTCAACCATTAAAACAAAACCATTTTCATTTTCAAGATGACTTGTTGCAAAATTTACAATTTCTGAAAAGTCGGTTTGATTGCTGAGTTCTTCATTGTAAATTGATTTAATATTATCAAGAAGGGCAACAACTTTTTCGTCATTTTTAGTTTCTTTAAGGTCGGTGAAATTTTCAACAACTGTATATCCTTTGTTTCTGAAATCTGAAACATGAGAAATATATTCACTGTTGGTTTGACCAATGAATAAGTCAACATTGCTTTCAAGTTGTCCAAGCAAAATGTCGAGTGAGTCACCACGTTCTTTTGCGTGTGATGAGAAGCACGCTGGTGTTGCTCCGCTGAGAGTGTCGGTTGTGACAACCCCAGTCTTCATTCCATTTTTTGAAGCATATTCTAAAATTGTTTCAATATTTTTGTTTCCGTCTTTGCTTACAACTTTATTTTTTACAGATTTTCCGGTTGCCATTGCAGTTGCTGCAGCGGCACTGTCTGTTGGCCCGATAAGAGTTTTTGAATCGGTGTTAACTTTACACTTATAATCGTTTTCAAATTCTAAAGATTCAATTCCATATTTCATTTTTGCGTTTTTAATGTGATTTTCTCCCATGCCGTCACCTATCAAAATAACAAGATTTTGAACACTTGATGTCGTTTCAAGTTGTGGACTTTGTTCTTTGCAACTTGAAAGCAATGCTCCGCATGTGAAAATCATGATGAAAGTTAAAAAGAAAGATAAGATTTTTTTCATTTTGTTCTCCTTGCTTTTAGTATAGCAAACTGAATAATGTGTGTAAAGAAAAAACGATTGTTTGTTTTCGTTTAAATGTGTCATATTTCGTCAAAAATGGCAATGGTTTGATTGATTTTATTTTTTCCTTTTGGCTTGTTTTTTGTTACACTTTTGCTATGAAACGTTTTAAAGAGTGGTTTTCAAAACACAAAAATGAAGTTTTTGAACATTTTGGACTTTTGCTGTGTTTTCTTGTTCTTGGAAGAGCAAAAATTTTGCAACTTATAAATCCTTTTTTGGTTGCAATGGCTTTTGCGATGCTTCTTTTAAATAAAAACGGATTGTTGATTGCTCTTGAGTTTTTTGTTTCTTCAAGTATAAATAATTTGACTCTTGAAGGGTTAATCATAAGTGTGTCGGTGTTCTTTTGCATTGTTTTGTTATATATTTCTTGCAAAATTTTAAAAAAGAAAATCAATCTAGTTGCTTGTTTAATTTTTGCCATTATAAGTCAAAGTGCGTTTTTATATTTTAATATTGGAACAACTGAAAAACTGATACTTTCACTTGCAAACATGGCAGCAACACTCTGTTTTGTTTATGTTTTTTATGTTGGGTTTGGTGCAGTTTTCAGCCGTGGAATTCAAAGTCGATTTCGTGCAGATGAAACTGTTTGTTTTTCGGTTTTTTGCATCGCATTTTTCTGTGGAATTGCAAATATTTTTATTGTGCATGTTAACATTTCAATTGCAATTGTAACTCTTTTAATATTGTTTGTTTCAAGAAGCTTTTCAAAAACGATAACTTTAAGTCTTGCATCGCTTGCGGGGCTTGGTTTTGCTTTTTATTGTTCTTCGCTTGTTTATATGGCGGTGTTTGTAAGTTTTGCGATTGTTGCTGCTTTGTTTCAAGATTCAAAAAGGATTTTCGTTTCAATTTCGGTGATTTTGATTGACCTTTTGTTTGGTTTCTTTTTTAATGTTTATGCTGTTTATGATTTTTATTGCTTGTGTCCACTTGTGGTTGCGGTTTTAGTTTTTTTATTTATTCCAAACAAATTATTTCAAAAATTTAAAAATTTCAGTTTCAGCTATGAAGAAGATTTGATTTCCGAATTTATGATTTTTGAAGAGCGAGAAAAAGTGAAAAATCGTCTTATGCTTGTGCAAAATTTGTTTCTTGAAATGCAAAATGAATATAGAAATCTTTCGCTTGGCTCAGCAGAGCGAAAAGGTGCTTGTGAAATGCTTGCAGATGATTTGATATGCAAAGTATGTTCGTGTTGTGAAAAACGAATTTTTTGCAGAGAAAATCAGAAGATGCGAGAGTCACTTGAAAAACTTTTTGAGTTTGGAATGGAAAAACAAAAAGTAACAATTTTAGATGCAACAAATCTTTTTGCTGAAAAATGTGCATGTCTTTCAAGTGTGATTTTCGAAGTTAATTCAAGTTTAAAAAACTATTTCGAATATGAAAAAACAGTGAAGGAAAACAACAAGGGAAAAATCATGATGAGTGAGCAAATGGGCTCAACCGCAGGAATTTTTAAAGAACTTGCGAAAACATCTTTTTCAGATTTAAAAATAGATAAAACAAAAGCAAAAGAAGTTCTTGATGTATTTGCAGAAAACGGTGTGGTTGCAAATGAATGTGTAGTTTTAAAAGATGATTTTGGTGTAAAAAAAGTTGTTGCAGTCATACGAAACAAAGACATTTTGCTTCCTGGAATTTTAAAGGGGCTTAAAAAAGTTTTTCGCATTGATTTTTCTGTTGAGAAGCGAAAAATGTCTAAATATTCCGGTTGGACAATTGCTGAGTTTGTGCCAAGCGAAAAATATAAACTTGCAATTGGTTTTGCATCAAGTGCAAAGGAAAATTCATCAGTGTCGGGAGACACTTCTGCAATTTTAAAAATTGATGGAAATCGATATTTATTTGCAATTAGTGACGGCATGGGGCATGGTGAAAAGGCAAACAAAATTGCAACAAGTGCACTTGGTTTGGTTGAAAATTTTTACAAGGTTGGTTTTTCAAGTGAAACCATTGTTTCAAGCATAAACAAAATTTTGCTTCCAAGAGAAGAAGAAAGTTTTGTTGCACTTGATGCTTGCATTGTTGACCTTTCAGTTGGGGTTGCAGACTTTGTTAAAGTTGGAGCATCAGTAAGTGTTGTAAAATCGCAAAATCAATGCAAAATGATATATTCAGACAGTTTGCCACTTGGTGTCACTTCGCTTCCGGCGCTTAATGTTCAAAGCATGGTTTTAAAAGAACAAGACATTGTTGTTTTGGCAAGTGATGGAATTGTTGATAGTTTTGACAAGGTTGAAGACTTTGTATGCTATGTTAACAATTCAAACATTTCAAACATTCAACTTCTTGCCGATGATATTTTGGAAGAAGCACAGTCAAGAACAAAACATGAAGATGATATGACTGTGATTGTTTTAAAAATTTCCGCAAATAATTATAGTGCTTGATTTTAAAGCCAAAAACATTTATAATATGTGCGAAGGAAAAAGAATATGGAACTTGATTCAAATGCACTTAACGCATATGTTTTTAAAGGTGACAGAGTTGTTGTTGCTTGCAGCGGTGGGGCAGACTCGATGTGTTTGCTTTCTCTTATGATGGAAAAACAAAAAGACACTGATTTTGAACTTGTTGTTCTTCATGTTAATCATAATATTCGAGATGAAGAAGCTGATCGTGATGAAAAATTTGTTCGTGATTTTTGCGAGAAGAACAAAATTAAGTTTGTTTGCAAAACCGTGAAAGCTTTGGAATATGCAAAAAAGTTTAACAAAAGCATTGAGCAGGGCGCAAGAGAGCTTCGCTATGATGCATTTGCAAAGGTTCTTGAAGAAGAAAATGCAAACAAAATTGCTGTTGCACACCATAAAGATGACCAGGCTGAAACAATTTTAATGCACATTCTTCGTGGAAGTTCAATTAAAGGTGCAAGTGGAATGGCAAGTGTTTCAGGAAATATTATTCGTCCACTTCTTGAGTTTTCACGAAAGGATATTGAAGCATACAACAAACATCATGGTGTTTTAAGTGTTGAAGATTCAACAAATAGTGATGTGAACTATAGAAGAAACTTTCTTCGTCATCAAGTTTTGCCGGAAATTGAAAAGATATATCCTGGGGCAATCAATGCTCTTTGTGAGTTTGCAAAACGTTGCAAAGTTGATGACGATTTCATTGAAAGTCAAGTTCCTGAAAAATTTATTGTTTCGGGCAAAAATGAAGTGAAAATTTTACAAGAAGCAGATGAAAAAGCCGATGCTTTGAAAATGAGACTTGTTAAAAAAGCATTTGAAAAGCTTGGCATTTTTGCAGACATAGAACAAAAACACATGAAGGCAGTGTGTGAACTTTTTAAAATGAAAAGTGGCTCAAGTGTTTCGCTTCCTTGCTCGCTTTATGGCATTAAGGTTTATGATGGGGTTATAATTTCAAAACGTAAAAAACATGAAAAACAAACCGAACAACCATTTGTTCTTGGTGAGGTTGCATTTAAAAATTTTGGAAAAATATATGCCATTAACATTACAGACAAGCAAGACCCCGAGTTTGGTGATGGGAATCATTATCTTGATTTTGCGAAAATTCCATTTTCAGCAGTTTGGAGAACAAGAAAAGATGGAGATCTTTTCACAAAGTTTGGAAGTGGAACAAAAAAACTTAATGACTATTTCACCGATAAAAAGGTTGAAAGAAATAAAAGAGATTTGATTCCTGTTCTTGCTGTCGGAAACAAAATTTTGGCAGTTGCAGGAATGGATATCTCAGAAAACGTTAAAATCACATCTAAAACCGAGCAGATTATAAAAATAATTTATGCAAAGGAATAGATGCTTGACAAATTATTGTTAAAAATATAATATTAATTCAAGGAGAAGGAAAAATGAAATTGTTCAAAAGTCGTTTTAGCATTTTGAGAATTATCATCGGCATTATTATTGCTGGAATTTGTTTATTTTTGCTTCTTCGTGGACAAATTAACTATAACATTGTTAACTAGGCAAATATGAAACAACACAAAAAATCTGGATTTTTTTTAAAACTTACAATGGTGCTTGCAATTTTGGTTGCAATTTGTTTTGGTGCATATTTTGCAATTGACCGACTTGTTGTTCCAAAATATTTTTCGCAATATGGAATTCATGATCTTGGCGAACTTGTTGGAATGATGCAAACACTTTATAACAGCCCAAAAGAATCTGAAATTATCACAAATGGATATACAAAGGCTGATGAAACTTCTGCAAATAAAAAACTTGTTGGTGCTGGCTTTCCAAAAGAAGAAGGCACAGGCAAAATTGACTATGTTGGCGTTTCAAAAGGTGAAGCAACTCTTCAAGCGGGAGTTTATCATTTCACAGACAAGGAACTTGGTTGCATTTTGAATGATATTTTAGCAAGTGGAGTTGTTGAAAGCAATCTTCAAAACCTTAATTATCTTTCAGACATCAGCATTACAGTTCTTGAATTTATTGTTAACCCAAAAACTGTGCAAAATGGCGAGAATTTCACATATTCAAACAACAGTGCAGACATTTCAAGCACTTTTAAAATTGATACATCACTTGTTAGAGAGCAAATGGCAAAAGCAATGGACACTCCGCTTTTCCTTTTGAATATGATCATTCCAAAAACAATTTATATCACTGTTAACTATTCAATTTCTCTTGGTGAAGACGGAAACTGGAAAATTGACGAGAAAGAAATGGGAATCAATGGAAGAACAGCAAAACAAAGTGACATCTTGATTGATCTCATGATAAGTTTCATTTTTCCGCCAGAAGATGAAATGACAAAAGATAAAATGATTGAAGCTTGTGGCCAAGTATTGCTTTCAGGAATTGAATTTCTTGGCGACCTTTCATTTGAATATAACATTGATGGCACGGGGACAAATGGCGTTGTCATTACGATGAACTAGATGAAAAACAAAAGAGAGCAAGATTGCTCTCTTTTTTCATGCTTATAATTTTTGTGTGTTATTTTTTTGCTCCAATCTTTTGTTTTAAAGCCTTGATAGAAGTTGTTTTTTCTTCATGTTTTTCGTGTTTAAGATAATAGCGGTTAACAAAGAATTTGCAAATTTCAACAAGTGGAATAATGCTTAAACTTGCAAGAATAACAATTATCCATTGATAAAGAGAAAGCGGAACAATCCCAAATGCAGTTTGCAAGAAAGGAACAAATGCAACTGTCAAGATCAATGCCAAAAGGCCAAGGAAACTGATGTTGAAACTGCGGTTGTTAAACATGTTGATTGTGAAAATGCTTTCGGTTGTTTTGCAGTTGATGCTGTGAATGATTTGCATCAGGCAAATTATAATGAACACCATTGTGCTTGCAGTTTTGTTGCCAAAGCTGTGAACTGAGAAAACGAAAACAATCAAAACAATAAAGGTTTGAACAACCGATTGATATAGAATGCTTGTTCCAATTTTTCCAGAAAATAAATTGTCTTTTGAAGAACGTGGTGGCAGATCCATAATGTTTTTTTCAGGTTTTTCAAGACCAAGGGCAAATGCTGGAAAACTGTCAGTTACAAGGTTTATAAATAAAATTTGCGATGGGAGAAGGAAGATGCAATCTCGAAGAACAATTGTGGAAATAAAAATTCCAAGAACTTCAACTGCATTTGTTGAAAGCAAAAATAAAATTATTTTTTGAATGTTTGAATAAATGGTTCTTCCTTGCTTGATTGCAACAATAATTGTTGAATAGTTGTCGTCAGTAATGACAAGGTCGGAAACACTTTTTGTGACATCGGTTCCGGTTTGCCCCATGCAGATTCCAATGTTTGCTTCGGCAATGCTTGGCGCATCATTAACACCATCACCAGTCATTGCGACAACATGCCCTTGTTTTTTGAAAGCCTTTACAATTTTAGATTTGTGTTCAGGTGAAACACGTGCAAAAACACTGAAATTATCAATTATTTTTGCAAGCTCTGAAATTGAAAGTTTGTCAAGTTGTGCACCAGTCATAACCTGATTTTTATTTTTTGCAATTCGAAGTTCTTTTGCAATTGCAAATGCTGTGTCGGGGTGGTCGCCAGTAATCATTATAGGCTTTAATCCGGCCTTGAAACATTGTTTGATTGCTGCTTTTGCTTCTTCTCTTGGTGGGTCTATAATGCCGACAAGGCCAACAAAAATAAGGTTGTCTTCTTTTGTGGTTTCAATTTCATTTTCCAAGACCGTTTTTGTTGCAACGGCAAGAACTCTTTCAGCTTTTTCGGCAAGTGTTGCAACTGCTTTTAAAATTTGAGTTTTGTGTGCTTCAGAAAGTGGTTCTTCTTTTCCATCAATCAAAATTTTTGTGCATTTTGGAAGAAGAAAATCCAGTGCACCTTTTGAAAACATTTTATTGCTTGAACCCATGTTGTTAATGGTGCTCATAATTTTTCTTTCAGAGTCGAAAGGAAATTCTTTTTTTCTTTCAAATTTTTTGCGATTTTCAAGATGGAGTGGGGCAAAAGATGAAAGATGAAGAAGCATGCTTGTTTCGGTTGCATCGCCAAGGAAAGTTTTGTTTTCGGAAATTTCAGCATTGTTGCAAAGCGAAATTGCAGTGTAAAGTGTTTCAAGATTCTCGTTTGTTTCTTTAAAGCTGTCAAAGATTTTCCGATTTGTGAAAATGTGCTTTATTGTCATTTTGTTTTGAGTGAGAGTTCCAGTTTTATCGGTGCAAATCACATTGCAACAACCAAGAGTTTCAACGCTGGAAAGAGTTTTAACAATTGCTTTTTGTTTTGCAAGGCGAACAACTCCAAGTGTCATTACAATTGTGATAACAGCGGGCAAACTTTCGGGAATTGCTGCAACTGCAAGTGCAACAGAAATTAAAAAAGCTTCAAGAAAACTTATGTTTTTAGAAAATATAATTTCAACCAAAAACACAACCACAACAATTGCTAAAATTGCATAGGTCAAAAGTTTGCCAATTTTATCAATATTTTTTTCAAGTGGAGTTTTTTCTTTAACCGAAGACGAAAGCATTTTTGCAATTTTTCCCATTTCGGTTTGTTTTCCAACACTTGTAACAATTGCTTTTGCATTTCCATAGGTTGCATTTGTTCCCGCAAAGCACATGTTAACTTGCTCTGCAAGTTGTGTGTTTTCTTTTAAAACGACATTTGCATTTTTAAGTGATGCATGGCTTTCACCAGTAAGGGTGCTTTCATCACATTTGAAATTGTTGGTTTCAAAAAGACGTGCGTCTGCGGAAATGCTGTCGCCAGCTTTTAAAGAAAGAATATCTCCGACAACAACTTCTTCGGTTGGAATTTTTATAAGTTTCCCATCACGAATTACTTTTGCAAGTGGCTCGGTTTTCTTCATTAAAAGTGCAATTGAGTCTTCCGCTTTCTTTTCTTGAATTGCACCAATGATTGCATTTACAATAACGATAACAAAAATAAGCCCACCTTCAAAAAGGTCGCCATATTCTTTTTTGCAAATTGCAATGATGGTTGAAATTATTGCACTTATGATTAGAACAATAATCATAAGGTTTTTAAATTGAAGCAAAAGCCTTTTTAAAAAGCCATCACTTTTCTTTTTATCAAGTTTGTTTTCACCAAATTTTTCTTTGTTTATTTGAATTTGTGAAGAAGAAAGTCCGTTTTCAGAAGACTTTAGATTTTTAAAGATTGTGCTTGTTTGAATGCTGTGGTCTAACATTGCTGCTCCTTTTATAGTTAAATATATTATTTATGGTGGGGCAATATGAGTTTTTTGACTTGATTTGGGCAAGGAAAATTTGCAAATGATTGACTTTTCAAATGTTTTGTTATATATTGTTTGCAATATAAGGAGAAAATTTATGTGGGCTTTAGAAATTGCTGAAAAAATCATTAAAGAACGTCCAAATGAAGAAGTTTATACAGTTGCCGCTGGTGTTAGCCCTTCAGGATTTGTTCACATTGGAAACTTTAGAGAAATTATAACTCCTTGCCTTGTTGCAAGAGCACTTAAAAAACTTGGAAAGAAAGTTCGTTTTATCTTGTCAATTGACAACTTTGACCGTTTCAGAAAAGTTCCTGCTGGTGTTCCAGAAGAATATGCAAAATATATCGGAATGAGCTATGCAGACATGCCAAGTCCTTTCACAAAGAACGAGTCATATGCTGAATATTTCCAAAATCGTTTTCTTGGAGAACTTCGCCAAATGGGAATTGATGTTGGGAACGAGCTTGAAGTAATTTATCAGGAAAAAGAATATAGAAGCGGAAGATATAAAGATAAAATTCGTTTGGCACTTGAAAAGAGAAAAGAAATTTTTGATATTATAGACAGCTTCAGAACTCAAGATGCAGAAGAAGGGGAAAGAGATAATTTCTATCCTGCATCTGTATTTTGTGGAAAATGCAAAAAACAAGCAAAAATTGTGAACTATGATGATGCAACTGGTGACATTACCTATGTTTGCGAGTGCGGACACACCGAAACTGTGAACATTGAAACTTGCCGTGATGTTAAACTTCAATGGAAAGTTGACTGGCCAATGCGTTGGCAAGCTGAAAAAGTTACATTTGAAACTGGCGGAATGGATCACTCTTCTCAAAACGGAAGCAAAGACGTTGCAACTCGTGTTGCGAAAGAAATTTTTGGATATGAAGCTCCAGTATATGAACCTTACAGCTTTATAGGAATCAAGGGCGGCGGAGCAAAAATGAGCTCTTCAAAAGGAAATGTTTTAACACTTACAGACCTTTTGAAAGTTTATGATCGCCATCAAATTTTGTGGTTCTATGCAAAATATAAACCATCACAAAACTTTGCTCTTGCTTTTGATAATGATGTTATTCGTTATTATAGCGAGTTTGACCGCTGGGTTAAAATGTATTTTGAAGGAAGAATTGACGAAGGTAACAAACAAATTCTTGATTTCACAGAAGTTACAAAAGATTATCTTAACTATCCAAACTTCTCATATCTTGCAACATTCTTGCCAATTGTCAACTTTAATACAGACATGCTTGCAACTTTAATGCAAAAAGAAAATACCGACACAACAACCCCATATTATAAAGAACGTCTTGAAAAAGCATGGCACTGGGTTGAAAACTATGGAAAAGAATATCAAGTTAACCTTCTTGAAGAAAAGAACCAAGAATTTTATGACACCTTGTCAGATGAAGAAAAATCTTGGCTTGGCAAGACTCTTGAAATTTTGGATAAAGAATATGACTCGACTGATGCTCTTCAAACCGACCTTTATGCAGTTGTTAAATATTTGACAGATGATCCACAAGTTTTAAAGAAAACTCAAAAAAGATATTTTGAAATCCTTTATAATTTGCTTCTTGGAAAAGGTCAAGGTCCAAAACTTGGAATTTTCCTTATGGCGGTTGACAAGGCAAAACTTGTTTCACTTTTGAAATTCTAAATTATAATTAAAAGCATACAAATTTGTGTGCTTTTTTCTTTGTTTATTTTTGTTTTTGTTTGGAAATGACCACTAAATTTGATATAATAAAAAAGCTAAAACAACTGGCAAATAATATTAAAAGGATAAAAATTATGGAAATGTTTGAAGCTCTTTCTAAAGAGTTTAATATTAAAGAAGAATATTCAAAAAATCTTATTGCACTTCTTGATGAAGGCAACACAATTCCTTTCATTGCACGTTATAGAAAGGAAATGCATGGCAGTCTTGACGACCAAGTTATTCGTGCATTTGCAGACCGACTTGTTTATCTTCGCAATTTTGAAGACAGAAAAAAGACGATCATCAAATCAATCGATGAGCAAGGGAAGTTGACAGAAGAAATTGTTAAAAAGCTTGACCTAGCAAAAACCTTAACCGAACTTGAAGATATTTACAGACCATATAAACCAAAAAGAAAAACACGTGCAACCGAAGCGATTGCAAAAGGTCTTCAAGAACTTGCAGATATTATCATGGCTCAAAAAGAAAATGGGAAAACACTTGAAGAACTTGCACTTCCTTTTGTTTCTGAAGAAAAAGGTGTTAAAACTGTAGATGAAGCAATTGCTGGGGCAAAAGATATTATTGCTGAAACTGTCAGTGATAACAGTGACCTTAGAAAAGAACTTCGTGAGTTTATCAAGAAAACCGGTTTCATTTCATCGGTCATGAAAAAAGAAAAAGAAACAAAGAAACCAAAAGTAAAGGTTATTGACAATTCAAACAAATATGAAGACAAAGAAAATGAAAAGAAGGTTTCTTCTGCGGACACATATAGCCTTTATGATGGATTTAAACAAGAGCTTTCAAAAGTCCCTTCGCACAGAATTTTGGCAATCAATCGTGGTGAAAATGAAGGATTTTTAAAGGTTTCTGTTGAATATAGTGAAGAAAAATGTCTTGAAATTGTAGAAAGAAATTTCAAAATTAAAGATACAATTTTTGCGGAAACTTTGAAGCAAGCACAAGAAGATGGTTTTGAAAGACTTATTGCTCCAAGCATTGAAAGAGAAATTCGAACCGACCTTACTGACATGGCAAACGAACAAGCAATTCACAACTTTGAACTTAATCTTAAACCACTTTTAATGGAAGCTCCACTTAAAGGAAAAAGAATTCTTGGTTTTGACCCTGGATACAGAATGGGGTGCAAACTTGCGGTTATCGATGAGAACGGAACAGTTCTTGCAACAAGTGTTATCTATCCAACCGAACCTTTCAAAAAGATTGACGAAGCAAAAAGAATCATGACCGAGCTTATTTCAAAATATAAAGTTGATGTCATTTCAATTGGAAATGGAACTGCAAGCAAAGAAAGTGAAATTTTTGTTTCAAATTTGATTAAAACTCTTTCAAGAAAAGTTGACTATGCAATTGTGTCTGAAGCTGGTGCATCGGTTTATTCTGCAAGCAAACTTGGTGCTGAGGAATTTCCAGACTATAATGTTAACCTTAGAAGTGCAGTTTCAATTGCAAGAAGACTTCAAGATCCACTTGCAGAGTTGATTAAAATTGATGTTAAGTCGATTGGTGTTGGACAATATCAACATGACATGCCACAAAAACGTTTAACCGAAGTTTTGGACGGGGTTGTTGAAGACTGCGTTAACGCTGTTGGTGCAGACATTAATACTGCAAGCCCAAGTCTGCTTAAACGAGTTTCAGGACTTAATGAAGGAATTGCAAAAAATATTGTTGCATATCGTGAAAAGAATGGTGCGTTTGAAACCCGAAAAGACATTTTAAACGTTCCAAAACTTGGTGCAAAGGCATTTGAACAATGCGCTGGTTTTTTGCGAATTGTGAACGGAAAAGAGATTTTAGACAACACTGCTGTTCACCCAGAATCATATGAAAATGCAAGAAAACTTTTGAAAGTGTTTAATATGAGCGAAGATGATGTTAAAAATCAAAAGGTTTCAAAACTTCCAGAACTCATTGCAGATAAAGGTGAAGAGAAAATTGCAAAAGAAATTGGAATTGGTGTTCCAACTTTGCAAGACATTACTGCAGAACTTGTGAAACCTGGCAGAGACATTCGTGAAGAAGCCGAACACATTGAGCTTAGAAGCGATGTTCTTTCAATTGATGATTTGCAAGAAGGAATGGTTTTGAAAGGAACTGTTCGAAACGTTATTGACTTTGGTGCATTTGTTGATATTGGTGTTCACCAAGACGGGCTTGTTCACATTTCTGAAATTTGCGACAGATATATTAAACATCCAAGCGAAGAGCTTACAGTTGGACAAATTGTTAAAGTTAAAATCATTTCTCTTGACAAAGCGAAAAAGAGAATTGGGCTTTCAATCAGAAAAGCAAACGAAGAATAAACGAAAAATGCCATGGCAAAGTGCCGGGCATTTTTTTTGAAATAAGAAAGAAAAAATAAGAAATAAAAATTAGGGATATAAATCAAATTTAAACAATATCTAGGTGTAAAATACGGACGATTTTTAACATTAAAGAGTTGACGACATGGTGAAATTCAAGTTATAATGAATATAATAAAACGATGGGGGAAAAAGTTATGAATTTTATTGCTTCAAATCAAGCACTTGGTCAGTTTGGATTTTTCATAATTGCGGTCGTTGTGATTGCAATTATTGTTGGACTTGCTGAAGCTGTTGCTTGTGTTTTAAACATTATTGTTTTTGCAAAAACAAGAAAAACAAACAAAACTGAAAGTGAGTGTCAACTTGATGGAATGCAGGTTGCAAGAAATTTACTTGATAACATGGGAATGAATGACGTTCAAGTTGTTAAAGCTGGATTTTTTAGAGTGCTTTTCTATGGCGATTATTATGATCCTAAGAAGAAAACAATCTATCTTCGCAAAAGCGTTATTGAAGGAAAAAGTGTTCGAGCAATTGCATCAACAGTTTTAAATGTTGCCTATGCTGAAGGTGACAAAAATGGAGACAAAACCTATGCAAGAAGTGCAAAAATTAGACCTTTCATGATGTTCGCACCTTATATTTTCATTCCACTTGTATTGGTTGGTCTTGTGCTTGATGTTTTAATTGCTCAAGCAATTGGAACAATTACTGCAATTTGTTCGATTGTTGGTTTTGCATATTATTTGTGGGCAATCATATATTTTTGCACAACAATTCCACAACTTAAAAAAGCAATGGCAAGATCTTCAGAAATCATTAAACAAACAAATTTATTGAACGAAAATGAACAAATGATGGTTGACGAACTTTATAAATATACGGTGATGGCGGAAATTGCAAACATGATTCTTGCAATCATCTATATGCTTAAATATTTGGTTAAGATTCTTGGATATTTCACTAGAAGAAAATAAGTTTAAAACCCTGCGAAAGCGGGGTTATTTTTTTGCTCTTTTTAAAGATTTTAAACAAAAATATTAATTTTGTTTTTTATTTACAAATATAATTTAATATGTTATTATAAAACCACAACAAGTGTATTTTGGGGGAGGATAATGGAAGAAAAGAAATATTTCAGAGTTTTAACACTCTTGTCATCAATCTTTATGATTTTGCTTGGAGTTGCAATGATGTTTGGAACTGCAATTTTGGCAGTTGCTTTTCTTGGTGTGTTCACTGGCTCTGATACTGGAACAATTGTGTTTATTGTTGCAGGTGGGTGGCTCATTCAAATTTTTATTGTGTTTTTTGGACTTACACTTTCAATTTTGACAATCACAATGGGCGCAAAAGAAATAAAGTTTATAAAAATGCAACCAAAAGAATATAAAAGAGCATTTGGAAAAATTATTGGACATTTGGTTTTTGATGGAATCATGTTTGCAATTTGTGCGTTTCTTATAATGTTCTTTGCTCAAGCTGGCGGAAATGTTGATTTTCTTGCATATTTCTTTGCTTGCTTTGCATTGATGTTTTTCATTTGCTTTTGGTTTCTTCTTATTGATCAAATCATCTTTTCAAGCAAGGTTAAAAAAGGAAAAATTTCAAGCGAAGAATTAAATCAAAAACAAGCTCCATCGAATGTAAATTTCGCTGCTGCCAATCAAACTCCTGTGAATAAAGAAAATGGGATTAATCAACTTGAAAAAGACTTATTGAAACTTAAAGAACTTCATGAAAAAGGTCTTTTGAATGACGAAGAGTTTGCAAAACAAAAGCAAAGCATTTTAGAAAAAAATACAAATAAATAAAGAAAGAAAAAAATAAGACATCGTTTGATGTCTTATTTTTTTTGCTTTTATTAAGTTTTTGAGTTGTTTTTGATAAAATAAATTGAAAAAAATTGCAATATCAAAATGATTTAATCTTCTTAAACAACTTATTCTTCAAATTGAGAGTTATAAAGTTCTGCATAAAATCCATTTTTTGCAAGAAGTTCATTGTGAGTTCCTTGCTCAACAATGTCGCCATTTTTGATAACCAAAATTTTGTCGGCATTTTTTATTGTTGAAAGGCGGTGAGCAATAACGAAACTTGTGCGGTTTTCGGTTAATGCGTCCATTGCTTGTTGAATTAAAATTTCAAGACGTGTGTCAACTGAAGACGTTGCTTCGTCTAAAATTAGCATTGGTGAGTTTTGAATCATTGCTCTTGCAATTGTTAAAAGTTGTTTTTGCCCTGCTGAAATTGAAGTGTTTTCGTCAAGAACGGTGTCATAGCCATGTGGAAGGGTTTTAATGAAGTGGTGAAGTCCAACTGCTTTTGAAGCTGCAATCACGTCTTCATCTGAAACGTTTTGTTTTGAATATATAATGTTTTCTTTAACTGTCCCATTATAAACCCAGGTGTCTTGTAAGACCATTGAAAACATGTTGTGGACGGCATCTCTTGAAAGGTCTTTAATGCTTGTTCCGTCAATCAAAATGTCACCGCTATCAATCTCATAAAAACGCATTAAAAGGTTGACGAGAGTGGTTTTTCCAGCACCGGTTGGACCAACAATTGCAACTTTTTGTCCGGCTTTTACACTTGTTGAAAAATCGTGAATAATTTGTTTGTCTTTTTCATATCCAAAGCAAACGTTTTTAAACTCAACGTTGCCTTTAAGGTTTTCAATTTCTTGTTTTTTGTCTGGCTCTGGTTTAAGTTCTTCTTGATCAAGAAACTCAAAAACACGTTCGCTTGCAGCACCAGCCGATTGAAGCTGTGTTGCAACTTGTGCAAGTTGGGTGAGTGGTTGTGTGAAATAGCGAATGTAAAGAAGGAAAGCAGAAATCGCGCCAAGTTGAAGTTTGCCATCAAGAACAAGAGCTCCACCAACAACACAAACAATAACATAGCCAAGGTTTCCAATGAATGTCATGATTGGCATCATAAGGCCAGAGAAGAATTGTGATTTCCAAGCACTTTGATAAAGGTCTTGATTAATTTTATCAAATTTTTTGCCCACTTGTTTTTCAGCATTATAGGCCTTAACAACGGCATGGCCAGAATAAACTTCTTCAATGTGTCCATTAATTTCGCCAAGTGATTTTTGTTGAGCAATAAATTGTTTTTGTGAAAATTTCATGATAAGTGAAACAAGAACAAGTCCAATTATGCTTGCACCAATTGCACAGAGCGCCAAAATCCAACTTTTAATGAACATTATTACAATTGAAGAGCCAAGCATTAAAACAGATGTGATAAGGGTGATAATGCTTTGATCCATTGACTGTGCAATTGTGTCAACGTCATTTGTCATGCGAGAGAGAAGGTCGCCATGTGAAGTGTGATCGATATATGAAAGTGGCAAAACATTAATTTTTCTTGAAATTTCGCTTCTAAGGTCCTTTGCCATTTTTCTTGTCACAGTTGCCATGATGAATGTTGAAAGATAGTTTAAAATGAAGCTTAAAGCATAAAGTGAAAGCAAAATCGCACAGGTTTTTGTGATAAAATCAATGTCAATATTGTAAATATGGTTTGCAAGTTCGTTTGTGATGTCTTCAAGAAGATTCGGGCTTACAATTGTGATAACTGTGCAGACAATTGCAAAAATAACTGCGAACACGATTGGAAGAGTATATTTTTTTGTCTGTTTAAAAATGTTTCCCCATGCTTTTTTAAAGTTTTTTGGTTTTCCGAAACCGCCACGCATTGGTCCATGCATTACTGGTGGAGTTTGATTTTTTGTGTTATCATTTGAGCTCATTTTCAATCTCCTTTTGGCTAAGTTGTGAAAGGGCAATTTCTTTGTAGATTTCACAAGAACTTAAAAGTTCTTTGTGAGTTCCTATTCCTGCAATTTTTCCATCAGAGAGAACAATAATTTTGTTTGCATCTTTAATTGTTCCAATTCGTTGTGCAATAATAAGTTTTGTTGCATCTGCAAATGAAGTTTTAAGATTTTCTCTAAGAGCACGATCAGTTTTATAGTCAAGGGCAGAGAAAGAATCGTCAAACACTAAAATTTCAGGTTTTTTTGCAATTGCACGTGCAATTGATAAACGTTGTTTCTGTCCGCCAGAAATGTTTGTTCCACCCTGAGTGATGAAAGAATTCTCTTTTTCTGGCATGTTTTCAACAAAGTCAAGCCCGCAAGCAATTGAAAGAGCATTTTTGATTTCTTCGTCTGAAAGCTCTTTATCTTGTCCAAGTTCAATGTTGTCTTTAACCGAGCCACTAAACATTATTGCTTTTTGTGATACATAGCCAAGTTTGTTTCTAAGGGCATGAAGGTCATATTCTTTGATTGGCTTGCCATCTATCAAAATTTCACCATCTGTTGCGTCATAAAAACGAGGAACAAGGTTGATAAGAGTGCTTTTTCCGCTTCCTGTTGAACCAATAAAAGCAACGGTTTCACCTTTTTTTGCTGAAAATGAAATATTTTCAAGAACATATTCATCTGCATCGGGATATTTGAAAGAAACATTTTTAAATTCAACAGTCCCTTTTTCTTGTGTTTGTCCATCAAATGAACCATTTTCGATTTTACTGTTTGTTTCAAGAACTTCGTTTATTCTTTTTGCAGACACCGTTGCTCTTGGAACAATAACAAATATCATTGCCATCATCATGAATGCTGAAATCACAAGCATTGCATAAAACGAGAAACTTGTAATTTCGGTTAAGGTTTGCATTTTTGCAACCATGTCTGTTGTGCTATTTATTAAAATTGCACCAATAAGATACATTGCAACCGTGATTGAAGGCATGATAAATGAAAGAAGTGGAAACAAAATTCCCATTGTTCGACTTGTGAAAAGTCCAACTTTTGTTTGAGCTTCGTTCGCTTTTTCGAATTTTTCACTTTCAAATTTTTCGGCATTATATGCACGAACAACTCTGACACCTTCAAGGTTTTCACGTGTCACACGGTTAATGTCGTCTGTAAGGGTTTGCATCTTCTTGAATTTAGGAAGGCAAACAACAATCAAAATTGCAAGAACCGAGATTAAAAGTGCAACGGCAACAGCAATCGCAACTGAATATTGCCACGATGATGCCGACATTTCACAAATTGCCCAGATCGCCATTACTGGTGCTTTGATGATAAGTTGAGTTCCCATTGTAAGAAGCATTTGAACTTGTTGAACATCGTTTGTTGTTCGGGTGATAAGGCTCGCAGTTGAAAAGTGTTTTATTTCCTCAAGAGAGAAACTTTCAATTTTGTTAAAAATGTCGTTTCTGAGCCTTTTTGAAAATGATGCTGAAATTCTTGCAACAATGAATCCAGTAACACAAGAAGCGGCAACCGATGCAAGAGTGAAGCCAAGCATTTCACCGCCGGCTGTCCAAATGTCTTTTTGAGTTGCAACAGGAGAGATGATAAGTGCAGTTATTTTCTTCATATAGGTTGGAAGTTTGAGCTCAAGCCAAACTTGAAGAACAATAAGCCCAATTGTGAAGATAACACCAATCCACTCTTGCCACTTTAATTTTTTGAACAGTTTAAACATTTTTTCTCCTTATAATTATTTTGAAATATATAATTATATAATATTATGTCAATTGATTTTTTTGACAATATCTAATAGCACATTTTAAAAATTAAAGTCAATACAAATGAAAATCTTTTTAGAAAAATATACAAAATTCGTCATTAAAGTTCATTTTTTGACCATACTATGAAATAGGCATACAATCAGTTGACCGAATTTTAAATTATGATTATAATTTAATTTGTTAAAGTGCAAATTTTGGAGAAAAACATATGAATAAAAAATCTTTTAAATATTTCTTGATTTTGGTTTTGTGCGTTGCGGTTTTTCCGCTCGCTTTTGTTTTTGCTCCGTCTTATACAGCATCTGCAATTTCAAATTCTTGCACAGCATCATTTTCTGAAAATGTTTTAACAAGCATTTCGGGTGATTTTACTGGCTTGAGAGCTGAATCGCTTGACGATGTATATGAAATTTTAGATGAGTTTAAAAATGATTTTGGTTTTTCTTCTTCAAGACAAGCACTCTTGTTTGACAAAACTGTGGATTCTTTGGTTGGAAAGGTTTATCGTTTCAAACAAATGATAAACGGAATTGAAGTTTATGGTTCAGATGTTATTGTTTCGGTTAAAAATAATTATCGTGTAACATCAATAACCGGAAAATATTATCTTGATGTAAAATATAACGAAAGTTTATCATATTCAAAAGCAGAAGCTCTTGAAACTGTAAAAAACAACTATCCGGAAATGGACGTTGAGTTTTCAAAAGAATATATATATGATTTTGAAAATGATGGATATGTTGCATATGTTTTTGATGCATCAACTATTGGTGAGTCTCACAAAGTTTTTGTTTCTGCAAAAACAGGTGAAATTGTTGAAGACAAGAAAAGTGATACACTTCTTCGTGACACTTTGCCAACAACGGGCTATAAAACAACAACAGAAAAACATGTTTATACAATTGATGGCGAAACCTTTTCAGTTGATGTAACGAAATATACAAGCATTTTAAATCCTTCTTCATATTTTTATGCGCTTTCAAACCCATCAAAAAACATTGCAATGGCAAATGGGCAAAATAAGAGCAACTATTCATGTTTATATTATGATGATGAAACTGGAACTTTAAATTTTAATGATGATGATGCAATCAAAGCATATTATTCTCTTTTAAAGTGTTATGATTTCTATGCGGACAAAAGCAATTTTGGTTTTGAACAAAAAGGAATTAAAAATAAATCTGGAGCAACCATAAATCTTGTTGCAATTGTTCACTTTGGAACAAACTATGAAAATGCAGGCTATTCTGGCCCAAGTGGAAATGGAACAAAGGGATATTTCATTTTTGGTGATGGAAATAGTTCTTCGTTAACTTCACCAACCTATTCATTTGTAAACGGAATTGACATTGTTGGTCACGAATATCAACATGCTTTCACAACCCAGATTTGCGACTTTGACTATGAAGGTGAATCTGGGGCTTTGGCAGAAGCTTTTTCAGATATATTTGGTGCAGTGATTGAAGGAAAGGGAATTGCAAATGAAGGTTTCTGGCAAATGGGTGAAGATGTTGTTAAATATTCTCGCAACATTTTCAGAGATATGTCAAACCCAACACTTCATGGTTGTGTTGCAGACTATACTTCTTTTAAAAATAACATCAACAGATGTGGTGGAAACTATACCGAAGATAATGACTATGGTGCAATTCACTATAACTGCACACTTCCAACCTATGCAACATATTTGATGTATAAACAAAATCCAGAATTTTTCACGGAATATAACATTTTAAGACTTTGGTATCAAACTTTAACAAAACTTGGAACAAAAGCTGGAATCGCAGATTTTTGCAGTGCAATGGTTGAAGCTGCAAACGACCTTGAATTTTCAAGTGAAAATAAAATGATAATCAACTCGGTTTTTGCAACAATTGGTGTTCCGGGCTATACTGGAATTGAAATTTGGAATGGGCTTTCTTGTTCAGTTTTGCAAGGCGATGGAAGCATTGCGAACCCATATCTTGTAAACTCTCTTCAAGATCTTGCTTCTGTTGCATATTATGTTAACAATGGAGATACAAAATATCAAACCGCACGTTATCGCCTTACAAGCGACATTACAATTTCGTCAAACATCGATTGGGAAGCAATTGGAACAGATGCAAAGAAATTTGATGGCTATTTCAATGGCGGAAGCAACACTATCACAATTGACATTACCATTCCTTCAAATGCGAAATCAAATTTCTCTGGAATTTTTGGAGTTTGCGGTTCAAAAGCATATATCTATGATCTTAATGTTAAAGGAACAGATATTGACACAAAAAGTGAATATGCCGGAGCAATTGCTCTAAAACTTGGCGGAACACTTTCTGGTTGTTCATCATCTTTAAACATTTCAGGAAATATTGTTGGTGGACTTGTTGGAAATTTTACAAACAATGATGGCGGTCAAAAAATCGTAAACTGTTTTGCAACATCAACATTGTCTGGGGATTATGTTGGTGGACTTGTTGGTAGGTTTGATACTGTAAAAAATACAAGCCTTGGAATTTATCAATCCGGGACAATTTCAAGTTCATATTTCTCTGGAAAGATAAAGGCAATAAGTGCTGGTGGTGGGCTGGTTTCGGTTGCATATGGAATTCATTTTATAAATAATATTGTGAATGCAACGATAGATTTACAATCTAGCTCTAATACTGCTGGTGGCGGACTGGTTGGTTATCTTGGTTTTGAAGCTGGTGAAGAAGGAATCAAGGTTACTGGGGTTCAAAACTATCTTCTTAATAACAAGGTTATCATAAATTTTGAAAACGTTTTAAACCGTAATAGCGCAGGTTTTCTTGTTGGTGTTGTGGAAGGCTCTGCCGGTGAAGGGATAAGCTATTTTGAAAACAATGTTGTCAAAGACGATAGTGTTCACAAAGCTTATAACAGCATTGCAGATGCTTCAACGATTATAGAAAACAACACGATTCTTTCAACTGATAATGCATTTTCTGGTGATTTTGATTTTGACAATAAAAATTATTATAAATCAGACAACTGGTTCTTGATTCAAGGAACAACTGCTTTTGATATGGATTCAACTTTCAAAGTTGTTGCAAATTCAATGCCAGTTTTCAAAAAAGTTGAGTTTTGGCTTGACGATGTCGCATATAACTTTAAAGGTTCGGGAACGGCTGCTGATCCATATCAAATTGCAACAGCAAAACAACTTGCGGGGCTTTCTGCAATCATGACTGGCGGATATTATTCAAACTATGCAGATAAAAATTATATCTTGACTGCGGACATTGACCTTTCTGGAAAGGTTTGGGCAGGAATTGGAACCGTGATTTATACATATCAAAACAATGTTCTTTCAAGAGTTACATATCATGGTTTTAAAGGTTCGTTCAATGGAAATGGATATACAATCAGCAACATGACAACTTTGGGGCTTTATTCAATTTCAAAAGGTTCTGCAAATGGAACATATAGCCTTTATGAGTTTAACCCAGCACTATTTTCTGTTACAACAACAACAGATTCGTCATCTGCTTTATTGGCACTTACAACAGTTAACAGTGCTCCATCGATTTCAAATCTTACAATTGAAAATGTTGTTTCAACAGGGAACAATGCTTCAAGTGTAGTTTCAAAAGTGTTTGGAGAAATTACAATTTCTTCAGTAACAGCAATGAATGTTAAAATTTCATCAAGCGGAGTTGCCGGTGGACTTATCGGAAAAATTGCTGGAAACGGAAAGAGCTATACAAACTCAATTCTTTCTTCAACAATTGAAAACAGCTATGTTCTTGGAAACGTCTCAGGGCTTATTGTTGGTGGTGCTGTTGGATATATCACAAATGTTTCGTCATCAACGAAGGCATCAGTTGAAATTTCAAACTTCTTGCTTCGTGGATCTCTTGTTGTTCTTGGTGATGATCACGAGGCTGAATATGACAGTGAAAATGAGAGTGCTTCATATTATATGCCAATTGCAGGAAGCATTGTTGGTGTGACATTTGCAAAAAATCTTGACATTGTAAACTGCATTTCACTTGCAGACATTGTTTCATATACTGCGGGGGCTTCACTTGGTGGCTTTATTGGTGGAGTTGGTGTTGGAGATCAGTTTGCTTGCACAGGCATGACAATCAAGGTTGATGGATCAAAACAGGTTGGGAACATCTATGATGTGTTCAACAAAACTTCAGCTTTTTCTGGAAGTGTTCTTGGAATCACTCACAGCAATCTTGCATCAAGTTTGACACTCACTGTTACAAACACAACCTATACAAATGTAAACAGCAGTGTGATTTATAGAAACAACATGACAAGTGTGGTTGTAAAGTCTGAAATTAAATTTTCTTCAGATGAAAAAGGAAACGGTGACTTTGCGATTTATGATGATTCATATTATAGTGACGCAAAATATTTCAATCTTGACAAAGCTTGGGGTGAAGCTCAAACTGCAAGATTATATTTCACTGTAACGTTCTATAATGATGGCGAAATTTATGGCAATGTTTATATCATTAAAGAAAATGAAACTATTGTTGCTCCATCAAATCCAACAAAACGATCAACCGCAAAATATGATTATGAGTTCATTGGCTGGGATCAAGATTTCAGCACTATAACAAGAAATATGAAAATTAAAGCGGTTTATAAAAATCTTATCAGAAGTTACGAAATTACATATCTTGACGAAAATGGTCATGAAGTTGAAGTTGTAACACTTGAATATGGTTCATCTGTAAACCAAAATGTTAAAGCTCCGGAAAAGAAAGGAAATGCTTTTGTTTCATATGAATTTGTTCGATGGGGTGAAGATGGTCAAACAGTTACTGGCGAAATGTCAGTTTCTGCAGTATATCAAGTTAAACTTACAAAGCTTTCAGTTGGACTTATTGCAATTGCTTTGTTTGTGTTGTTTATTTTGATTGTGGTTTTCGTGAAGAAAAAATCTAGAGTTTAAAAAATAAAACCAGACGAAATGTCTGGTTTTATTATGCACAAAATTTTCGGCTATATTTAAAAGTTTTTTCGAATTGAAAAAGTGAAAGAGTGGGAAACAAGCAAAAATAAGATAAAAAATAAAAGGTGAGTTTAAAATAAATATAGTTTTGCATAAAAAAAGAACTGAATTTTCAGTTCTTTTTTTGGTTAGCCTTAGTTCAAAGATTCTTTGAAGTTTTTGCCGAATTTCAATGCAGGAGCGTTGCAAGCAGCAACTTTAACTTTAGCACCAGTCATTGGGTTAAGGCATTCTCTTGCAGGTTTACGTTTTGCTTCATATGTTCCGAAACCAACAAGTGCAATTTTTTCTCCTTTTTTGAGTGCTTTTTGAACTGCGTTTACATATGCATCATAGAATTTTGTTGTGTCTTTCAATGTTGCACCAGTTTCATTAGCGATTTCTCTTAAAAATTCTGTTTTATTCATACCTTAAAGGCCTCCTTAATTTGCAATTAGTGAAGTTCACTATTGCTTTATCTGATTTAATTTTAACATATTTAACAAAACATGCAAAACGATTTTAACCAAAAAATCATAAAAAACCCCGTTTTTTCTAGAAAAAATGGGCATTTGCGGGCTTTTTAGGCTGAAATGCACATTGCTTTTATTTTTTTCATAAGATAAAGCGTGAACATTGTTCACAAGGAAATGTCCATGGAAAACACAAAAATTCACTTTAAAATGAATGCAAAAGATAATTGTCACATAGATGAAACTGTAACAATTGGAGAAAATGTTACAATTTATCCAAACAATATTATTGTTGGAAACAGCACAATTCAAGATGGTGTAACACTTTATCCAAACAACATTATTTCAGATTCTATCATTTGCAAAAACGCTACAGTTGCATGTTCAGTTGTGGAAAAATCGGTTGTTAAAGAAAATACAACGATTGGACCATTTTCAAGGCTTCGCCCAAATTCAGAAATAGGAAGCGGTGCACGAATTGGAAACTTTGTGGAAATTAAAAATAGCAAAGTTGGAAATGGAACCAAAGTTTCGCATTTGTCATATGTTGGTGATGCAGATATTGGTGAAAACGTTAATGTTGGGTGCGGGGTTGTGTTTGTGAATTATAACGGCAAAAAGAAATTTCGCTCAACTGTGAAAAATGGTGCATTTGTTGGCTCAAGCGTCAATGTGATTTCACCGGTCATAATTGGTGAAAAGGCTTTTGTTTGTGCAGGAACCAATGTTACGGATAACGTTCCGGATTTTGGTTTTGCAATTGGCAGAAGCAAAATGCAAATTAAGCCTTTAATGGCGAGAAAATATCTTGAAAAGGAGTAAAAATGTCTGTATTTTTTGGCACAGATGGACTTCGTGGGGTCGCACTTTCAGACATCACTTTTGACATTGCTTATAAGTGTGGCAACAGCATAAGTCAGAACCTTCAGAAGGGATCGAAAGTTATAATTGCAAAAGATACACGTGTTTCGGGTGACATGATTGTTTCAGCAGTTTCTGCTGGAATCATGTGTGGTGGAGTTGATGTGACATATGTTGGAACTGTTCCAACTGGTGCGCTTGCATATCTCACAACTCTTGGATATGACTATGGCATCATGATTACTGCAAGCCACAATCCACCTGAATATAATGGAATTAAAATTTTTAATAGCAAAGGCGAAAAACTTCAAGATTCAGAAGAAGAAAAAATTGAAAGATGCTTCATAAAAAGCAAGGTTTCAAGCCCAATGAATGTTGGAAGAATGAAAGAAGAACCATCACTCATTAAAAAATATGTTTCATTCATTTGTCAAACTTCTTGTCAACTTCATGGTTTAAGAATTGTGCTTGATTGTTCAAATGGCGCAACACACAAGGTTGCCCCATTGGTTTTCAAAAAGCTTGGTGCAAGGGTATATAAAACAAGTTGCACACCAAATGGTGAAAAAATCAATCAAAATTGTGGTTCACTTCACACGAAAAACCTTTCAAAAATGGTTGTCAGAAAAAGTGCAGACATTGGATTTGCTTTTGATGGCGATGGTGACAGACTTATTGCTGTTGATGAAAAGGGAAATGAGATTGATGGTGACAAGGTTTTGACCGCGCTTGCAACGTTTTATAAGTCAAGAAACGAGCTAACCAAGAATAAAGTTGTTGGAACAAGTCAAACAAACATGGGGGTTCAAAAAACTCTTGAAAAGCGTGGAATTTCGCTTGAAAGGGCAGATGTTGGTGACAAATATGTCCTTGAAATTATGAAAAAACAGAATTTGCTTCTTGGTGGGGAACAGTCGGGGCATGTTATCATTCGCAAGTTTATGCAAACTGGAGATGGCATTTTAACGGCCGTTCAGCTTGCATATTGTTTGAAGCAATCAGAAAAAGAAGCAAGTGAGCTTTGCAAGTGTGAAAAATTTCCACAAATCAACATTAACATTGAAACAAAAGATAAACTTCGAGTTCTTGGAAGTGAAAAACTTTCAGATGCCATTTTAGTTGTTCAACAAGAACTTGCCGGAAACGGAAGAGTGCTTGTGCGAGCATCAGGAACCGAACCTAAAATTCGAATTATGGTTGAAAGTGAGAACTTTCAAGAAGCAAAAAATCTTGCTGAATATTTAAGGCGGATTGTTTGCGAAATCATAAAGGAAGGGCAGCCATGTGTGGAATAGTTGGAATTGCCTCAAAAAATAACATTTCTAAAAATTGTTATGTGGCACTTGAAAAACTCGAATATCGTGGATACGATTCTGCAGGAATTGCTGGTCTTAACGGAAATAAAATTCAAATTTTCAAAAAACAAGGCAGGGTTCAATGCATCAAAGAATTTTGTGACAATGCAAATTTCAAAACTGCAATTGCACACACAAGATGGGCAACTCATGGCAAACCTTGTGAAGAAAATGCACACCCAATTGTTTCTAGCACTGGGGAATGTGTAATTGTCCACAATGGCATTATTGAAAACTATCTTGAAATTAAACAAAAACTTGAAAAATGTGGAGTGGTTTTCAAAACTCAAACCGACACGGAAGTCGTTTGCAATCTTATTGAAAAAGAAACTGGAAACACTCTTGAAAAAGTGAAAAAAGCTTGCGACAAACTTATTGGAAGTTTTGCACTTGCGGTTCTTTTTAAGGGTAAAAATGAAATTGTCATTGCAAGAAAATCAAGCCCGATTTATGTTGGCTCGTGCTTTGGTGGAAACATGGTTGCAAGCGATATTTTGTGCTTTGAAAAGAATGCAAAATATTGCGCTCTTGAAGATGGTGAGTTTGCTGTTGTTTCAAGATCTAAAATTCAAATATATTCATCAACTCTTAAAAAGGTGAAAAAAAGTTTCAAAACAATTGAAACAAGTGGCGAGGAAATTGAACTTTGCGGATTTGAATTTTTCATGGAAAAAGAAATTAATGAAACACCGGCGGTTTTAAAGCGAATTATCACAGAATATCAAGACAAAGAAAAAATGCAGTCTGCAATCAAATTGTTTGAAGGTGTGAAAAACGTTGAAATAATTGCTTGCGGAACGGCCTATCATGCGGGCAGATATGGTGCAAAAATTTTGCAAGAAACTCTTGGACTTTCTGCATCGGCGCACATTGCAAGTGAGTTTAGATATGATAAAAACAACATTAAAGAAAACACTCTTGCAATTTTAGTAAGTCAAAGTGGTGAAACGGCTGACACACTTCGGGCTGGTGAACTTTGTAAACAAAATGGATATAAGGTGCTTGCAATCATAAATTCAATGGAAAGTTCAATGTCTCGGCTTGCAGATGTATCGCTTAATATTTTTGCGGGCAAAGAAATTGGCGTTGCTTCAACAAAAGCATATTCGGCAATGTGTCTGGTGTTCTATATCTTGGCTAGATATTTAAAGAATTCAAATTTTGACACTTTTGAAATTGAAAAACTTGCAGATCAATCAAAAGAAGTTTTGAAAGTTGACAGCAAGATTGTTGATCTTGTTAAAAATGCTTCTAGAGTGTTCTTTATTGGCCGCCAATTTGATAGCATAAGTTCGCTTGAAGGTGCTTTGAAAGTTAAAGAGATTTCATATAAAAGTGCAGAAGGTTACCCTGCGGGGGAACTTAAACACGGAACTCTTGCACTCATAAACAGCGGGACACCAGTTTTTGTTATATCAACAGACAAAAACATGCATGACAAAACAATGGCGGCTGCAGAAGAAGTTCGATCACGTGGGGGAATAATAATCCTTATCTCGCAAAAGAGCTTTGACAAAGGCTGTGCAGATTTTGTTATAAACATTCCAGAAAGTGAAAGAGAACTTGCACCGCTACTGAGTATAATTCCTCTTCAAACAATTGCATTTGAAACTGCAAAAGCAATTGGAAATAATCCTGATAAACCGAGAAATCTTGCAAAAAGTGTAACAGTTGAATAATGGACAAATAAAAAGCATTCCACAAAAATGGAATGCTTTTTTATGATTAGTTTTCGTCTCCAGGTTCTGGTGCTTTTTGTTTGATTCCAAGAATTTTTTCATATCCTTCCGGTTCAAGAAGTGAAGGGAAGAATGTTGGAAAAACTGCAAGAACACGAGCTCTGATTGAATCTTCTGCGATCATTGGAGAAATTGTATATTTCTGGTTTGCAGTGTCATTCATATAGTAAACCGCATTAACTTGTTTATAAACATCAGGAGTAAACAAAGAACTACGTGGAGTTGTTAAACCTGCTTTAAACTCATGGTTAATGAAGTTGCTTGTAAGGTTTTCTCTTACTGCTTCAAAATAGTTATTATATTGTTCATATGTGATTGATGTTTCTGCTGAATGATCTCCACGTTTTTTAAGATAGAGTGCATATAACAAAAGGTCGCCAGTATGGACTGTAAATGCTTTTGCCATGGTTTTTCCCCCTTGAAATTTTTCTTACAATATTATAAAACAAACACAGTTTATTGTCAATATCGATTTTAAATTTAATTGTTCTTAAGGTTCATAAGCAAAATTGTAATATCTGCTGGGTTAACACCGCTGATTCGGCTTGCAGCACCAACTGTAAGTGGTTTAATTTCGGAAAGTTTTTGCATTGCTTCGGTTCGAAGTCCTTTCATTGCAAAATAATCGGTGTCTTTGTCAAGTTTTTTCTCTTCAAGCTTCTTTTCTTTTTCAATAAGCATTTTTTCACGATCGAGATAGCCTGCATATTTTATTGCCGTGAAAGCTTCAACAATTTCAGACTTTTTATAGTTTTTGAAAAGTCCAAGTTTTCTTGCAACGTTCATAACGTCAACACGACTTCTTTTCACAAGGTTTTCAATTGAAAGCCCATTTGGTGCAGGAGCTTCGCCAATTTCTTCAAGATATGATGCAAGTTTTTCGGTTGGTTTTAAATGTGTTTTGCATCTTGCTTTAATTTTTTCGATGTTTTTCATCTTTTTCAAAAATTCTTCATATCTTTCATCTGAAACAAGTCCTGCATCACGACCGATTTGTGTGAGTCTTGCATCGGCATTGTCTTGACGGAGAAGAAGACGATATTCTGCACGGCTTGTCATCATTCTATATGGTTCAATCGTGCCTTTAACAGTAAGGTCATCAACCAAAACTCCAAGATATGAGCTGTCACGAGATAAAACAATTTGTGGCTTATTTCTGAGATATAGGCTTGCATTGATTCCTGCAAGAATTCCTTGTGCACCTGCTTCTTCATATCCGCTTGTTCCGTTAATTTGACCAGCGGTGAATAAGCCTTTAACCTTTTTGCTCTCAAGGGTTGCAAGCATTCCTTGTGGGTTGATGCAATCATATTCAATTGCATAGCCATATTTCAAAATTTGCGAATTTTCAAGACCATGAATGCTTTTAACCATTTGAACTTGAATGTCTTTTGGCATTGAAGTGCTCATTCCTTGAAGATAGATTTCGCTTGTTCGAACACTTTCTGGCTCAAGGAAAACTTGGTGACGGTCTTTGTCTGCAAAACGAACAATTTTTGTTTCAATTGATGGGCAATATCTTGGGCCAATTCCGTTGATAATTCCATTATACATTGGTGCTTTATCAAGGTTGTCAAGAATGATTTGTTTGGTTTTTTCAGTTGTATATCCAAGATAGCAAACGTGGGTGTTTTTGTTCTGTTTTTTTGTAAGGAAAGAGAATGTTTGAATGTGGTTGTCACCATTTTGAACTTCAAAACATTTATAGTCGATTGTTTTGCTTTCAAGACGTGGTGGTGTTCCTGTTTTGAAACGGCGAATTTCATAGCCAAGTGATGCAAGGCTTTCAGCAAGTCCGCCCTTTGCATTTTTGAAAGTTGCAGGGCCTTTGTCTTCAATTTCTTGTCCTATGATTGTTCGAGAATTGAGATATACTCCAGTTGTAACAACGCAAGCTCTTGCATTAAGAGTTTTTCCACTTTTAAGTTTAACACCAGAAACTGCACCATTTTCAGTTAAAATTTCAACACCTTCATCTAAAATAAGATCAAGGTTTTCTTGTTCTTTTATGGTTTTCAACATTTCGTCATGATAAGCATGTTTATCAACTTGTGCACGAAGTGAGTGAACGGCAGGACCTTTTCCAAGGTTAAGCATTCTAAGTTGAAGTGTTGTTTTGTCTGCATTAATTCCCATTTGTCCGCCAAGGGCATCAATTTCGCAAACAAGATGTCCTTTTGCGGTTCCGCCAATGCTTGGATTGCATGCTAAAAATGCCACCCCATCTTCTTCAAGGGTGACAAGTGCGGTTTTTTGATTGGTTCTTGCAAGGGCAAGTGCAGCTTCACAGCCAGCATGTCCGGCACCAATAACAATTGCGTCATATGTATTTTTCATTTTATTTTCCCAGACAGAATTTGCTGAAAATTGCATCAATAATTTCTTCACTTGTTGTGCTTCCTGTTATCTCTCCAAGAGATTGATAAGCAAGGTTAAGGTCAATTGTGATAAGATCAAGTGTGAAATTGTCAAATTCAGAAATTGCGTTGTCAATGTTTTCCTTTGCATTTTTAAGTGCGGAAATATGACGCTCGGAAGCAATCATAAGTCCGTCTTGCATTGCCTTGTCTTGACAGGCAAGGGTATAGAGTTTGTCAGTCACTTTTTCAATGTTTTCCCCCTTAAGAGCGGAAACATGAATTGTGTCTTCACTGTCTTTATAGTTTTTAAGTTTGTCGGCTTTGTTTATAATGATAAGGTGTTTGTGTGTTTTAAGAAGTTGTTCAACTTCTTTATCTTCACTGTCAAAATTGTCGCTGTCTTTAACAAACAAAACAATGTCGGCACCCTTTATAATATTTTTTGCCTTATCAACACCAATTTTTTCAATTTGGTCTTTGGTTTCGTGAATTCCAGCTGTGTCGTAAAGATTAAATTTAAGACCATTAATGTTAAGTGATGCTTCAATAACATCACGGGTTGTTCCAGCAATTGGGGTTACAATTGCTTTTTCGTCCATCACAAGTTTGTTCAAAAGTGAAGATTTTCCAACGTTTGGTTTTCCAACAATTGCAACGTTAACACCATTTTTAATCATTTGTCCAGCAGAGGCAGTTTTTAAAACCTTTTCAAGAGTGTTTGAAATTTCAATAAGTCGATTTTTCGCATTGCTTTTTGTGATATAAAGAATGGTTTCTTCAGGATAATCAAATGAAACTTCAATTTCAGACAAAATGTCAATAAGTTCTTTTTGCGCTGAAAATGCAGTTTTTGAAAGTTCTCCCGAAAGAAGGTTATAGCCTGCACGAATTTCTGCTTCGCTTTCTGCATTGATCATGTCCATCATGCCTTCTGCATCACTAAGAGCCATTTTGCCGTTCATGAATGCACGTTTTGTGAATTCGCCAGGTTTGGCAAGAGTTGCACCATTGTTTAAAAGTGCTTGCAAAATTCCTTTTGTAAGGGTTACACCGCCATGGCATTGAAATTCTACAATATCTTCACCAGTAAAGCTGTGTGGTGCCTTAAAAACAACGCAAAGAGCCTTTTCTTTAAAGTTTCCAGCATCAAAAGTTCCAAAAGTCATCATTCTTGGAGTGAAAGAAGATGGAGTTTGTCCATCTTTTGTTTTAAAAACCTTGTCGGCAATTTTTACTGCTTCATTTCCACTCATTCTTACAACAGAAATAGCCCCGCTTGAAAGTGGGGTTGAAATTACTGCGATTGTGTTTGACATTGAATTTTTCATATGCAAAATTATAATACAACATGTTTTAAAATGCAATAAAAACTTTTTTATAATGTCATTATTTATATGCATTAATTTTATGGAATACAATGTTGATGAAATTTTTGTTTTTTGTGGCAATGAATAAAGGCAATGTGATTCGTGATGGAGAAAACGGTTTAAATTGCTTTTTGCAAATTAAAAAGAATAAAAAAAGCAACCTTTCGGTTGCCTTTTTCTTAGTCGTTATTTTCACGATTTTGATTTTCGTTTGTGTTTTTCTTTTTGTTTTTAAGTTTAATCACAACATAACGGTTTGGTTCGTTGCCTTTGCTTTCGGTTTCAACACGGTCTGAATCGGCAAGGGCAGAGTGAATGATTCTTCTTTCATTTGCACTCATTGGCTCCAAACGAATGTCTTGATTTTCACGAACTGCACGAGCTGCTGTTCTTTCAGCAAGGATTTTTAAAGTGTCTTCACGACGAGATTTATAGTTATTGCTGTCAACAACAACTCTTTTATAATCTTCATGTTTTTTGCCCTTATTGAAAAGTGCATTCAAAAGAAATTGAAATCCGTCTAAGCTTTCGCCACGTTTTCCGATCAAGATTGCAGAATCTTCTCCGCCAACTTCAACACTGAATTTGTCTTCTTGTTCTTCAACAGAAACAGTAATGTCAAGTCCCATTTTTGAAAGAAGTTCTTCGGTTAAAGTTTTAAGTTCGGTTTCAGCTTCACTTGCTTGTCCAACTGAAAGTTTTACTCTGGCTTTATTAAAAAGTCCAGCTTGCTCTAAAATTGTGATTTTAACTTGGTCACGAGTAAGTCCAAGTTTATAAAGTCCAAGTTCAATTGCTTGGTCAACAGTTTTTCCTTGAGTTTCGATGCTTTTCATAATTTTTCTCCTGGTTTATCTTTTGCTTTTCTTCATAGATTTGATTGCTTCTCTTTCAAGAGCTGCAACAACTTCTTCTTCCTTCTTTTTATAGCAAGCATTAACAATAAGGCTTGTCAAGGTTGAAATTAACATTGAAATAAGCGAGCTTGAAACAATGTAAAGTCCAAATGAAGCAGAAGATGTTAAAACGAAGATAACCATCATCAGTGGAAGGAAAATCTTCATAAATTTCATTGCTGTTCCTTGTTGATTTGATTGTGCAACAAGTTCGTTTACTTTTTTGTTCTTAGATTTTTGCAATCTCTCTGTAAGCCATTGAGAAAGGAAGGTGAGACCCGCAGATAAAACTGCGAGAATATAATATCCGTTCCAACGAGTGTTTTTAGCGTGAACTGAAGAAGTTACAACACTGTAAAGTTCTTTATCGATAGAGTTAACATAGCTTTTATATTCTTTATTTTTTGAGCTGTTTGCCATGCTCTTTAAGTCTGAATATGTTGGAAGTGGACTCTTATAGTTGTCTGAAACCCAAATGTTTCCAATCCAAAGCCAGCTGTCTTTAACTTTTTTCCAAACTTCAGAAGCAGATTCGGCTGCATCATCGGCTGAATTTTTTGCTGCGGTTTCTAGAACATCATAAACTGAAACAGATTCGCCAGCACCATTTATATAAGCTTCGGTTGCTTTTAAATTGTTTTCAATTTCTTCTCCCAAACCACCTTGTGCAAAAAGATAGTTATAGAAATAACCTTTGTTTTCATCGGTTCCGTCACCTTCGTAAAGTGTTTTATTATATTCACTGTCATAGGTTTTTCCGGTTCCTTCAAGGTTTGTGTTGATAAGATTGATGAAATTTTCTTTTGTTTTAACCTGCAAGGTTGAAACATATGCTTGCTCCATTTGAGCATATTGGTTGATTGCTTTATAGGCACTCATTTCACGAAGAGATGCGAAGAGTGTGAAGAAAACAACCATTGTAACAACAAGGTTAACAAGTGTAACAATGCAAGAGCCGAAAACATTGAAGCCTTCTTTTTTGTAAAGGGCTTGGGTTTGCATTTGTGCTTGTTGCTTATCATCGCCACAACGTTTATTTATTCTTGCAATTTGTGGCGCAAGTTTTTGCTGAACCAAAGTTGTCTTTTTTGTTGAGAACTTTAAAAGCAAGTCCATTGGTGAAAGGCAAGCTTTAATCAAAAGGGTAAAGAGAATGATAACCCAGCCATAGTTCACAACTGAAGATTCAATCCAGTTCATGATTGTTGGCCAAAGACCAGTTGGTGCAGAAACTGCAGATGCTAAAAGCGCTACATTAGCCATTTATAGTCTCCTTTAAGATTTGTTTTAACGGGGTCAAGCCCACCACGTGAGTGTGGATTGCACTTGAAAATTCGTTTAATTCCAAGAGCGGTTCCACGAAAAAATCCCCACTCGTGAATGCTTCCCGAAGTGTAGGTGCTACAGGTTGGGATATATTTGCATGAATGGGGAAGAAAAGGAGATATGCACTTTTTATATATCCAAATAAGTCCTTGTCCAATATATTTTGGAATGCTTATTAAAAAAACGAAAAACTTTTTCATAAAAGAAGATCAGTCCTTTCCAAAACTGATTGTAAGTCTGCTGTAACACTGTCAGACTTTTGATCAAGGATAGATTGTTTTCCAACAATGATAATGTTGAAATTTGGGTTAAGGTTTTCAAGAAATTGAGAAATCGCTTCACGCAAAATACGGCGGGCACGGTTTCTTTGAACTGCATTGCCCACCTTCTTGCTTACTGATATTCCTATTCTAACATTTTTGTTTTTGCTTGGACTATAAACCACAACCAAAAACTTGCCGTGTGCTGATTTTCCAACGCGGTAAACATAGTTAAATTGATATTTCTTTTTGAGACGATATTCTCTTTTAAGCATGTTATTGCTCCAAACTATGCAGCAATTTTTGCTCTGCCTTTATTTCTTCTTCTTGCAAGAACATTTCTGCCACCTTTAGTTGCCATTCTTGCTCTGAAACCATGAACCTTTTTTCTGTTTGCTTTTTTAGGTTGATAAGTTCTTTTCATAAATGTCGCTCCTTAAAAATCATTCCTATGCAACGGGCATAGTGAACTTATTATAATCTGCAAACTGCACTTTTGTCAACATCAAAAGCCCATTTGATTATAGATTTTTATCTATTATAA